>OKTM01001025.1_pt1 | contig 9844 bp, 7 predicted proteins | sample 1606401 | NCBI WGS metagenome assembly OKTM01 (sample SAMEA3879583, study PRJEB24766) | human gut metagenome | biome: human-associated habitat; feature: feces | place: USA | collected 1985/1987 | reverse complement strand
TTACCGCATCAATGGGCTGAATTCCGTCTATCTATCCATTACTGCGGAAGAAACTGCCAACCAGTTGCAACTGAACCGTGCCGTGATGGACGAGATGGAAGCTGTTCGGCAGGTACTTCCTGTCGGATATGAAGTGCATACCAGCTATGATGCGACCGAGTACATACGGGAAGAACTGGACAAGATTTACTTCCGTACCGGTTTGACGGTACTCATCCTGCTTGTATTCGTATGGCTCATTACTCGTAAGTTGAAATATCTTTTTCTGATAGTTACCAGCCTGGCTGTAAATATAGCGGTGGCACTTATCTTCTACTACCTCTTCGGACTTGAGATGCAGCTTTATTCGCTGGCGGGTATCACTGTCTCGCTGAATCTGGTGATAGACAGCACCATTGTCATGACCGACCACATTCTGCATCGGCGTAATCTCAAGGCCTTCCTGTCGGTGTTGGCGGCAACCCTCACTACGATGGGTGCGCTTGTTATCATTTTCTTCCTTGACGAGAGGATACGGCTCAACCTGCAGGACTTTGCAGCGGTAGTGATCATCAATCTGGCTGTTTCCTTGATGGTGGCGTTGTTCTTTGTTCCGTCGATGATTGAGAAGATAGGACTGGTGAGGCGGATTACGGGGAAGAAAAGGCGTCTTGTCTTGCCGGGGCTGACGCAAACATTCAAAACAAGGTCGGGACGGATTTTCAGACGTTTCCCCGTTTATTTCTCCCGCTGCTACTCTGTTCTCATCCGTTTTCTGTGCCGTTGGCGCTGGGCTGTATGCCTGCTGTTGCTGTTGGGTTTCGGTCTGCCCGTTTTTCTGTTGCCCGACAAACTGGAAGGAGGGGGAAAATGGGAAGCTGCTTACAATAAGGTATTCGGTTCGAATACCTATAAGGAGTCGGTGAAACCCATTGTGGACAAGGCGCTGGGCGGCAGCTTGCGGCTTTTCATACAGAAGGTGTACGAAGGCAGTTACTTCACCCGTAATGAGGAGGTGGTGCTCTATGCCAACGCCAACCTTCCCAATGGCAGCACCCTCGAGCAGATGAACACTTTGATGAAACGTATGGAGACCTACCTCAGCCGGTTCAAGGAAATCAGGCAGTTTCATACTTCCATCTACAGCCCCCGGCGTGCCAGTATGCAGATTTATTTCAAGAAGGAAGCCCGGAACAGCGGTTTCCCCTATACACTGAAAGCCAATATGATAAGCAAGGCACTGGAACTGGGAGGCGGCAGCTGGGGCATCTACGGATTGCAGGACCAGGGGTTCAGTAATGACGTCCGCGAGAGTGCCGGCTCCTACCGCATCAGGATGTACGGCTACAACTACGACGAACTCTATGAGTGGGCGGAGAAGCTGAAGGCCAAGCTGCTGACGCACCGGCGTATCAAGGAAGTGCTCATCAATTCGGAGTTCTCCTGGTGGAAGGATGACTATCAGGAATTCTACTTCAACCTGAACAAGGAGCACATGGCGCAAGAGGGCATCGACGCGCAAGTGCTTTTCTCTGCGGTGCGCCCCATCTTCGGCAAGAATCTGGAGATTGGCTCGGTAGCGGCCGAGCAGGGAACCCGCCAGTCTGCCGAATATGACATCTGGGCGATGCAGTTCTTTCCCTATGGAGTAGGAAACGGCAAGCATTACAAGCTTTCCGAACTGACTACTGTGGAAAAGGGACAGATGCCGCAGGAGATTGCCAAAGAAAACCAGCAGTACCGCCTCTGCCTGCAATACGAATATATCGGCTCCAATGAGATGGGCAACAAGATACAGAAACGTGACCTGGAGGAGTTCAACAAACTGTTGCCGATGGGTTATACAGCCGAGTCGGACAGCAACAGTTGGTCATGGGGCGAGAAGGACAACCGCCAATACCTGCTTCTGCTGGTGGTGATAGCCATCATCTTCTTTACGACCAGCGTTCTGTTCAACTCCCTGAAGCAGCCGCTTGCCATCATCTTTGTGATTCCGGTTTCTTATATCGGGGTATTTCTTACTTTCTATTGGTTCCGGCTGAACTTCGACCAGGGCGGTTTTGCCTCGTTCGTCCTGCTGTGCGGCATCACGGTGAATGCCAGCATCTATATCCTGAACGAGTACAACAGCATCCGACGTCGTTTCCCCCGTCTTTCCGCTCTTCGTGCCTACGTCAAGGCGTGGAATGCGAAGGTCGTTCCTATTTTCCTCACGGTAGTTTCTACCATTCTGGGATTTATCCCTTTCATGATAGGTGAGGACAAGGAGGCTTTCTGGTTTCCATTGGCGGCGGGTACCATTGGCGGACTGGTGATGTCCGTCATCGGTATCTTCTTTTTCCTGCCGGTTTTTGTGCTGAAACAGCGTGATTTTCTTAGGAAATGATTACTTTTGCTCGATTTTGTTACCTGAATGGATACTTGAATTTTAAATATGGAAAGTGCGGAGTACTCTTTGGATGAGTTATTATGTCAGTCTCTTCTGTTGTTTCGTCAGTATCGGTTTTATGATGCTCCAGAATGTGGAGAAAAGGCATTCCGGATATTGGAGGAAGCCCATGTATGGATGGGGCGTACGCAAGAGTGTGTGGATATGGCGAAATGGGGGTGCGTGATAGAGTGTCTTGCGCAGAAATACTACATAGAAGATGATACGGATGCGATTCTGGAAGAAATTGATGCTGCCTTGGTTGCGCATTGGAAGAGGATAGAGAAAATCCATGCAGAAGTCACCACCGTTTATTTATGGCTGGGGTACTATTTCCTGCTACGTTTCAGAAACCGGGAATCCCGTTCCCATTCCCGTTGTAAACAGATAATGTCCAGCTTGTTGTGTGCTTTGGTCGAAATCTTCCGTAAGGTGGAGAAGGGGGGAGCCCCGACAGAAGTCTTGTCACATCTTTCGGTAGATGTTTGGGGAGAGACCGTCTGCTGGATGGAGCAGGTACATGATTCCCGTCTTTGCGAGAAGCAGTCGTCAGCTTTGCTGGCACAACTCTATAACCTGAAAAGTGTGGAGTTGGAAAAAGGTCTGGGAAAGCAGGATGCTTTGCTCCAGCAGATTCTGGAGTTTTATTGCTTTTAAGGGAAAATTATCTCTGCTTAGTTTTATCATTTCTGCTTCCACACTTCCACCTACTTCCTGCATCCCTTTATTCATCGGCATTACAAGTGCTGTGGAAGCAACTCAAAAAGGTGGAAGCAACTTTTGCTTCCACAGCGGAAATACGCCGAAAAGTAAGTTAATATCTTGTTTGTTAGTGTATTAATAGAATGTACAGCATTTTGCAAATATCTTGTTTACACGATATGCGTTTCGTGTAAACACGGTATTAACTTCGTAAAAGACCGTTTACCGATAGACTGCAGCTGGGCTCATAATAGGAATAAGATAGGTGCACAGTATGGGGAAACTATGAGTATAATAGGTGTTCAACGGGCATGAAGCACCTTGTTGACGGTCGTTAGTCGAGTAGTTGACGGCCGTTGGCAGAGCGCATCACGGCCGATAGGCGCTGATAACTCCGTACAGAAAATGGAAAGGAAGCCTATGTAAGGGGAAACAAGCTCTGAGCTATTTGTTTTGTTTGTCACATTTATCTTGTTTTTGTACATTGTTGAAGCGGTTTTTTGTATCTTTGAAGGGAGAGGCCGTAAAAAAGCTTATTCTCATCCAAAGTTTAATTATATATACATGGATTATGAAGCGATGTATAGTACTGTTCATAACATTCTGCTGTGCAGTTGTTTCTAATGCGCAGACAAATGGCATTGTGACTGATGGGGAAAAAGGATTGCCGTTGGCTGGTGTGAATATTTATCTCCAAAAGGATTCTGTGTATACGCAATGATAATCTGGTAAAGAACATGTTCATATGAAAAAACTGCTATATCTTGGGCTTTTGTCCGTTTGTGTACTGTTAGGTTCTTGCGTAGAGAAGAACGTATCCAATGTTTTTGATAAGGTAGAGAGGTATATGGATGTATATCCTGACAGTGCATTGCTGCTGTTGGAGCAAATTCCTCATCCGGAGGAGCTTCGTGGGAAGCAGCGGGCGGACTATGCATTGCTGCTGACGCAAGCACGTGATAAAAACTATCTGGATAGTTTGCAGTCGGATTCGTTGATAAAAATTGCGGTAGATTATTATAAGGATGATGGTGTAAAAGCAGGAAAGGCATTGTTTTATTATGGTAAAGTGGCAGCTTTGCAAGATAATGATACATTGGCTATACAAGCTTATTTGAGCGCTTTGGCTAAATTGGAGAAGACGGAAGAATATAAGTTGCAGGGATTTGTACATGAATATATCGGTGTTTTGAATACGGACAGAAAGCTATATAAAGATGCTCTCGACAATTATCAAAGTTCAGCGTATTGTTTTCAAAAGGCTGTTGATACTTTAGGAGTTATATATGTTTATCGGGATATTGCTCGTATTTATTATGTAGAACAGAAATATGACAGTGTTTATAATTACATTAATCGTGCTTTGTCCTTGTGTGAGAAAAAGAAAGGATGTATCAGTTTTGAACGGGTAATCCCTTCTTTATTACAAGTAAAAGGGATTGCCAAAAGAAATGAAGGGGATTTGGGAGATGCAATAGCCCTGTTGAAAACTGCGGTAGAGACTGAACAAGATAGGCATTCTATGCATCACTGTTCAATGTCATTGGGGAATATTTATTTGAATCTAAATAAGTTGGATGAGGCTGGAAGATGTTTCGCTTTAGCTTTGAATTCTGAAAATCCTCGTACTCTGGCGGGTGCATATCACTATTTGTATCTGTTGGAAAAGAAACAGAAAAAGTATGCAATGGCTCTCTATTTCAAAGAAAAGTCTGATTCGTTGTTAGTCATTGAACGGGATGCTAAACAAACATCTCAAATTTTGACTTTGCAACGTAAATATGAAAGAGGAAAACTTCTTTTAGAAAAGCAACAGGTTGAACGTGAAAAGCAAATACAGCTTTATTTTTGGATAGCAGTAGTCTTGTTTATTATACTGCTATGCATTGTTTTGTATTTTCTTTTGAGAAAGAGATATGAAGGACTGTTCCGGAAGAATATGCAAATAATAGAAGAAAATGAGTGCATGATTAAACGATATGTTTATGAACTTGATGTGTTGAAACAAAGGGCAGGTGAGATGGCAGAAACAAATAGAGAGAAGATTGCTAAATTGAACCAAAAGATTTTGCTATTGGAGAGTGAGAATAAAAAAATAAGTGAAAATGTATGTGTAAATGGCGTTTATCTCTTGGAACAATTGAAGAAGGAAAAGCTGATTGTGAAGAATATGACCAACCAGGAGAAAGAACAACTCCTTGAATATATAGATTTAATATATGGTAATTTTATTTCTCGGTTAAAGAAAGATTTTAAATTAACTAGTGGCAACTTGATGTTGTTGGCTTTGCTTAAAGTCGGTTTCACTTCCAGTGAATTGATGTTCACTTTTGACTGTGAGATGAATTCCATTTTTACGAAGAAACGGAGGTTGAGGGGAATCTTAAGTTTGGATACAAATGATAAATTGGAAGAATTTGTAGCTCTTTACTAGAATAATCGCTTGATTTTCGTCCACTAATTTAGAAATGTTTTTACTGTCATCTTATTGGTGTATAGAGTATTGACTTGTCTTGTGTTGTCCACTCGTATTTTCTCTAAGAAGTGATTGAATGGCTATCTTTGTAACATTCAAAACTAAAGATACTATGAAATCATTTTTTATTTTGTTAAGTTTATACTACTTTCTTGTAGTAAATGTAGTAAGTGCAGATTCAGTTACTTTTCCTTCGAGAGTAGAAATCGTCATGGATGAGGATTTTGATTTACCGGGTGGTCCGGGGAATGCTCATCGTTCTATTCCTTCAGCTACTCCTTTTTTAGCATTTTTGAATGATGACCATTCCATTGATTTGGAATTCTATCAATCGATAGGTGAAGTGGAAATTGCAATTTCTCAGAATGGGAATGTTGTTTACTCCTCTGCTGAGAATATAGACTCTCCTATATTAAGAAAAGTACAGTTACAGCAAGGTTTAGGTGGTGATTTTTTACTTGAGATAAAGGGCGCGGATGGGGCTTATGCATTCGGTAGATTTACTGTTCATTGATTTGATAATGAATATATAACACTATGAAACAAATCTCATTTTGCATCACTTGCATGAACCGGCTTATTATCGACGAAGTCATAGTGGGAATATGGTTTTTAGGTTAGCGAGTCGGTATGTAATCTGGATGCAGATAATTATCTGGGGAAAGGCTTTGCAGAGTTCGTGATGAAGAAGTTTGAGAATGAAGAAAATATATTCTATATCAGTACTCTTTGTAAACGTGATGTTTTTGGACGAATATGTTTGAAGAAGCGAGGCTTTATTGCAATGAAAGGTTATAATGAGGCTTTGGTAGGCTATGGATTTGAGGATGCAGAATTTTATGATGGTCTGGAGTCGTAATCAGGATATGAAGTCGGGTGAAACTTGTTCGTTTTTAGCTAAAGAAAAGATTGTATAACGCTTCTTTTTAGTAAGAAGCATAATAATTATTTACGTATGAAAAAAAATTGTAGTGTATGTCTTGATGGCTTTTATAGCTCTATTTTTAATATTTAGATTCGTGTCTATATCAAATAACATAAGTCTGCAAAGAGGAATTGTTAGAAGTGTATCTGCTACAGAGCATAATGATATTGTAATAGAGTTGGAGAATGATTCTTTTTATTATATAAATAGAGGTATGGAAAGTGAAATAAATTATGAATGGTTTCAGAATTATTTGCCAGGCCATGAAATAGAGTTGTATATTCAAAATGAACATTTATTTGGGTCAAATAGTAATCGTATTGTTGAAGTAAGCATAAATGATTCTTGCATATATAAGAAGTGATTTATATTTATTCGCAAGAAAACAGTTGTATGCCAAGAACAATCAGCATATTCAAATTCGGGGAGTTAGTTCGGATGGATGTTTTTTTGCTTTATTACAACCGGATGAACTTAGCGATGATAATCAACAGAGAATGGGAGTTGAAGAAGAAGGTAACCCCATAATAGCTGTTCTTTATTAAGAAGTTGATATAAAGATGAAACTGTTTTCCCATGAAGTGTGAAAAATATATCTATGAATAGTTCGTAATTCATTTGTTTTTAGTATGTTTGTGCTATTCGTATATATAGTATGAAATACTAAGGAAGAGAATGTTCTTAATGAAAGTATGAAAAGAAGAGTTAAAGCATTGACTGTTGTTTTGGCAATATGTCTTATAACTGTTTTTATTCGATGTCAGTCGAATGAAACTCCTATTCAGCAACTTGTAGTTGTTGTGAATGGGGATTCTATTGAGATGGTTTTTGTGAAAGGAGGTACATTTATGATGGGATGTACAGATGAGCAGGGATGTGACTGTGAGGATAACGAGAAACCAGCACGTAAGGAGTCGGTATCTGATTTTTACATAGGAAAATATGAAGTTACTCAAAGGCTGTGGAGGGCGGTTATGGATACTGATTCCATTTTGCCGTTTAATGGGGGATGCGGAGATTGCCCGATGGAAAATGTAAGCTGGAAAAATGCGCAGGAGTTTATCGGTAGATTAAATGCTATGACCGGTAAAACATTTCGTCTTCCGACTGAGGCCGAATGGGAATACGCAGCGCGTGGTGGACACAAAAGTAAGCACTATAAATACAGTGGCAGCAATCAGGTAAGTGAGGTGGCTTGGTATGTTGGGAATTCCTCTGGCGGACAATATGGAGAAGCTGGAACTACCCGTCCGGTAGGTCTGAAAAAAAGCAATGAATTGGGATTGTATGATATGAGTGGCAATGTTTGGGAGTGGTGCGGTGATTTGTACACTAAAGAATACAAGCAAGGTGGTAAGTCTATCCATCCGGGATGGCCTTTTGAGGGTACTTATCTTTTTTTCCGCCGAATATTGCGAGGTGGAAGTTGGGGAGGAACAGCAGAGGGGTGTCGGGTGTCGTACATTGATTACGACATTGAGAATTATAGTGACGAGTATGGAGGTTTTCGCCTTGTGATGGAGCCGGAATCGATTAAATAATGTAATTAATGATGATAAGTGATATTTTACTACTTTCAGAGTAATGAATAGAAATGGTATGAGATATATGTGGAAATTCTTTTTATTATTGATGTTGGTTGTAACTTCGTGTTCCGAAAAGCAGATTGATGGCAATGTAATTAATGTTGCGGAAGCAATGAGTAGATTGTCAGAAGGACAATCTGTACAAAATTTGTTTTCCAGCATAAGTTATATTCCTTTGGAGACTAATGAGCAGGCTATTATAGGAAAATATCCGGAGTGCATAATTATGGATAGTGCGATATTGGTATCTTCTGTCCATCAGAATCTGAAACTTTTTGACCGTACTAACGGGAAGTATATTCGGGATATTGGACACGTAGGTACTGATCCGGAAGGATATGCAAAGGATTCATGGGGGAAAGTGAGCTTTTGGGCTGATGCGGTTCGGAGAACCGTTTATCTATTGGGATGGAATAATGATTTCCTACTATATGGATTTGATGGGAAATATAAGGATAGAATTCGATTGCAAGATACAGTCAATTGTATTCTGTCCCAAAATTACTATTTGATGGATGCGGACAGAATTTGGGGACATAATAAAATGAAACTCTCTCCGGAGACGCCATCAGTCTTTTATATGGATAGAAATACGATGTCATTGACCGGTATTGCTACATGGAATTCAGCCCTGCTTCCCATGGATGAGGTTTTGTCGGTTTCAAATTTGTTGGGGGGCAATGTTGCTTATGGAGGTGACTTGGCAATGGCAGAATTTGTTGGTGACCGGAAATATTATACGGCAATCAATAGCCCTTCGTTATGGAAATCTAAGGATGCCATCCGAGTGAAACAAGCTTTTAATGATACTATCTATACTATTTCAGAGCAGGGACTTACTCCATATCTGGTTTTTGAACTGGGTGAGTGGCACTGGAGTGAGCAGCAGCAATTGGATGTAGAAGGATGTGATAAGAAAATAGCCATAGACTATATTCTGGAGAATGCAGAATACATCTATTTCCATTTTCATACAAGCTTATATTTAGAAGAAAGCCAGTCATATTGTGGATTTTACCATAAGGAAAAGAAAACTGTTGTTTGCCAAAAGGGTGATAGCTTATTTGATAAAATGAATAATCAGCATATCCAAATCAGGGGAGTCACTTCGGATGGACATTTTTTTGCTTTGTTACAACCGGATGAACTCAGTGATGATAATCAACGGAGAATGGGAGTAGAAGAGGAAGGTAACCCTATTATGGTCATGCTTTATTAAGTACTTATTCCGTCGTCTTCCCCCTTGCATCCAAATACCCTCTTTTAAACATATCCACGAACAGAAAGAATAGTGATAAGAGCAGTGGCCCGAAGATGACACCCATGAATCCGAAAAGGGACAAGCCGATTACAACTCCGAAGACAGTGATAAGCGGATGAATGTCTGCCATTTTCTTCTGGATGATGAAGCGTATCAGGTTGTCGAGCTGTGAAATGACTGCACCGCCATAGATGGCCAGCCCGATAGCTTGAACCCAGTTGCCTATCAATGCCATGTAGACAGCTATCGGAAACCATACCAGCGCTGTTCCTACCATTGGGATGATGCTGGCGAAGCAGGTCAGGAAACCGGTGAACAAGATGTTGGGAGCACCGAAAATCCAGTAGCCTATCATGGCTACTCCTCCTTGTATGACGGCGAGTAAGGGGATGCCGATGGCATTGGAGCGGACAATCATGTTGATTTCGTGGATGACGTTTTGTGTATTGTCATCATTGAACGGCAGTAGGTCGTTGACGTACTGTTC
>OKTM01001024.1_pt1 | contig 9846 bp, 7 predicted proteins | sample 1606401 | NCBI WGS metagenome assembly OKTM01 (sample SAMEA3879583, study PRJEB24766) | human gut metagenome | biome: human-associated habitat; feature: feces | place: USA | collected 1985/1987 | reverse complement strand
AGTCGCGGGCCCGGTCGTCTTCGGCGGATTTACGGAGCGTTTCGCGGGTTCGCTCTCCGGCTGTCACGGCTTCTGCGATCTCTTCTGGGGAGGGAGCGTGTCCGAGCAGTTGCGCGAGCACCCCTTCCGCCCAACTGCGGGCGTAATGGTCGTAGTCGGCGGCTATCCGGTCGAATGCCCGGTCGATGCCTTCCAGCGAATCGATGCCGCCGTTCGCAATGGCGTCGAGGATGCGTTTCACCTCCCGGCGGGGAACGTATTGCCCCGCCACATCGTTCCAGCGGCCCGTGCCGTCCGCACGACCCGGTTCGCCGTTTCGGAGCATCGCGCCGAGCGAGGCGACGATCGCCTTATTGTAGAGCTTCAGGCCCCTTTGCAGTTGCGTGGAGCGGATCAGGGCGTGGTTGTGGACATAACTCTCCGCGTCGGGGTGCGCTTCCGCCAGCGAGTTGAGGGTATTGACCGCATCGATCATTCCTCCGGCCAGATAGGGGTTGTCCTCCTCGAAGTTGATCCGGTCGCGTTTGACGGTGCGCCGGTCGCGTTCGGGCCATTTCCCGATGTCGCGCACAGTGCCGTAGCTGGTGAGGTTGGCGCCCGGCATCAGTGCCGAACGTCCGTCCTGTTCCACCAGGTAGGAGAACGGAAACGCCGAGGTGTCGTGATGCTGCGTATGGCGGCCCAGGACCAGCGTAAAGGGTCCTTCGATGGCCGGAGCCATGATGTAGGTGCTGCTGCCGAATTTGCATCCCCGCAGGTGGACGGACTGGTGCACTGCGCCGCTCTTGAAGAGGTGGTTGCTCTGGTTGGCGCCGCTGCCGGCGTTGAAGAACGAGAACATTCCGGCGATCAGCAGCGAGGATTTGTGGTGCGAAACGGTGTAGGGACCCGCGAAGATCGAAACGGCCTCTCCGTTTTCGCAGTGGCTGTTGGCGAAAAAGAGCGAATCGACGGCCGTGAAGTGTTTGTCCAGCGTGCAGCATTCGCCGGCGAAGCAGCGTTCGAGAAGCGTGCCGCCGTCGATGCGGGCTCCTTCTGCGGCGATGAAATCGCGGGCCTGGACGTCGATGCCGACATAAGCTCCGGCGCAGACCGTGCCGTTTTCCAACAGGGATGCTCCGTCGATCGTCGCTCCTTCCCCGATATTGACCTCCCGGATGAAACGGGCGCCGGTGATGCGTGCGTGCGGACCAACGGTACCGAGGGTGTCGCGGCGCTCTGTGGCGTAGCGTTCGATCATTCGTTCGATGGCTTCGACAGCCTCGGGGCGATAGCGATAGACGGCCAGGATGTAGGCGGTCTGGGCGGTGAGTTGGTCGTAGATCCGTACGGTACGTCCGCCGTTCTCGTTGATGGCGGCGACCCGGACTCCGTTGCCGAACGAGGATTCGCGGCGGCATTCGAGCGCCGTAACCCCTTCGATCAGCGCCTCTTCGCCGATGCGGTAGTTGCGTATGGTGCAGCGGCGCAGCCGTGCTCCCCGCCCGATCTGTACGCGTCCTTCTAGCCGACAGCCCGAAAGTTGGGCCGGGGTGAAGTCTTGTGCGACTTCGATGGCATCCCAATTTTCCGCGCTGTTTCCGGCGGCCGTGAGCGCCTCGATTTCGGCCGGTGTCGGTTTTCTGTATTCCGTCATGTCGTCGTTGCGATTCGAAATATTGAAGACAAAGATCGTGAAAGGTGAGGGCAATCGTGCGGGCTTGCACGCAAAGATTGCCGAACCGCCTCCGATCTTCTGCAAAGATAGTGAAAAGCGAGGGTAACCGAGAGAACTTGCTCTCGAAAATTGCCGAACCGAATCCTATCTTCTACAAAGATAGCGAAAGCCGGGCCCAGCGCCAAATTTATTTAGCCCCAGTCCCGTGCATTCGTTCAAATCGGAGTCATTTCCCGTAAAGATAACGATTTCCCGGGGCAGACGCACCATTTGGGAACGATTGTTGCCCGACAGAAAAGAAAAAAGAATCTTTTCGACGAACGAAGGCAAAACCGCCCGCATATTCTGCCGGATAAAAACAAAAAAAAGAAAATTCAACCTAAAAATTTATCGTTATGATCCAACAGGTAACTATACAGATGACTTCGGCACGGACCTATGTCCTCGAAGGAAACAAGAAATGCGACCAACTAAATCCCAAAGAGCTGATGTTGCTGGCCGGCGTAACTTGCGCAGGCATGACCGCGATGGCGATCATGGAAAAGGAGCGCGTATCTCCGACCCGCTTCGAACTCAGCATATCGGGTGAACTCGACACGGAAACCGTACAATCGAGCAGCGTCTTCAAATCTTTCCGCATCGTCTATAACGTACAATGCGAATGCGAAAACGACCAGATGAAAGTAAGCCGGGCCATCAACCTGGCCCACGACAAACATTGCGGCGGCGTGCAGATGCTGCGCAAGATCGCTCCGGTAGCCGACGAAATCGCGATCGTCAATACGAAATAGGCCGAAGCACTACAAATTACGAAAAAGCAACGAAAGGGCTGTGTCGAAATGAAAGTTCCAGGCACAGCCCTTAAGGTTGTCAGAATGGATGCAATGCAAGGCATTGAAGGTAAAGGCGACAGGAATTTACTGCCGTAAATGACTCGCCCGCTCCCGATAATGACACAGCAGTGCGCCTTTATGACACACGGTCTTTTATCGGAAGGAATCGCCCTTCCGCATATTCTCTACTTCCGACAATACCCGGAACGTCTGTCCCGGTACTCCGTCAGGCAGGAAACCGGAACTCACCCCTCGCCTCCGCAGCCCGGAGCAACCCCGGCTTCCGCGCATAGCACCGGAAATACTGACGCCCGATTCAGTCTATGTCCCGACAGTTCCGCTTGTCGGCGATTACCCCGTCGTCGAGCACGACAATACCCGTATGAGCCCGCAACATGGTCTTGAGCGTCGATCCATCGATGTTGTAGCAAGGAACCGGCGTGCTTTTCCCGAACGAATGGATGCCGTTTCCCTGCAAGGGTTCGGGCGTGATGCAGACGACATGCGCCCCTTCCTGCAACGCACGCTCCACGAGCCGCTCCAAACGATCCTCGCACCTGCGGCCGATGCGGTCGAAACGCGTCACACAGATCAAATAGAGCCGTCCCGGAGTAGCGAGCACCCGGTCGGTCACATCTTCCGCGCCATTGCGCAGAGCGAACTCCTCGATCATCGGATTCATCTCCGGTACCTCTCCCAGAATTTTCGTATCGACCCACTCCCAGACCGTATCGTCCTGCCACTCCGTATCATCGAGCGCAAACTCCCGCTCCTCCCCCGTCATGCGATTGCGATAAACCAGTACGGTCTGCAACTCGCCCTCGGGACCGGCCGCAGAAGAGGCGTGCATCTCCTCGCGGATATTCACCCCGATCTTATACGGCAGAAAATCGATCAACGGAAGATGACAATAGCAATAGAACCCCAGCCCCATCGTCAGAAGGAAGAAAAAAATCGTCAAAGCGACCTCCGAACGGCGGAAGGCAAGAATCTTATCGTTCCGGTAATAAGCCCACACGACGGCCGCCATCGGCAGCAAGGCCAGGTTCTTGAAGAATGTTTCCCAGGGGGAGAGTTTGATCGCCTCACCGAAACAGCCGCAGTCCTCGACCGGGATGAACGTCGCACTCAAAAAGGTAAGGATCGTAAAGAAGAGCATCGACGCCAGAGCGAAGATCGATACCAGCCGGATACGCACCTTGCAAAGCAGCATGCAACCCATCATCATCTCGGCGCCGCACAGCCAGATCGAAAAGACCATGCTGGCCGGAATCAGATAATCGAACCCGTAAATCGTGAGGTATTCGTTGATCTTGATCGACGTTCCCCAGGGATCGATCACCTTCGTAAAGCCCGACACGATGAACACGACGGCCAGCACCAGGCGGCAAACTCCGGTAATCAGGCTCCGGGCCCGTTGCGACAACATAGGTTTCATCATTTTCGAACAGGTTATATACGATCTTTTCTTCATTTTCTCCGCAGGCATCCCGCACTCGTCCGGAGTCATTCTCATCGTTAAAATTCAAAACTTCCCGCCTTTCGGTCTGCGTCCGAGCGTCCCGCAAAGCCGTTTCGGATTGCCGACTTTTTCCGGACTCCCTTTTCGCTCAACGCTCCGCATCCGTCGGGACACGGACAAAACGACTCATCCGCTTATCGAATATACCGAACCGCCCCTCCGGGCACTTCTCCGGTATCATTCGAAAAGGCGCTCATCTCATACACTAATTCCACGCTTCGTTTTCTCCACCCGGCACAATCCACACAAATTCGGCTCTGCCCCGCTTACCGAAAACGTTGAATTGACTTCTTCGTTTTCTTCGCTCGGCATAGCCCGCAAGCGGTCTCTGCCCTCGCTTATCGAAAACGTTCTATCTCGGTGCGGATGCGGGCAAAAATCGCATCGGGAGAGTCCATCCCGCCCCGCGCATCGCTGCAATCGATAATCCGCAGGCGGTCGTCCGCAGCAGCGGCTGCACGGTAAACCTCCCGCACACGACGCTGCAAGTCGAGCGATGCCTCATGGATGTCGCGCTCCCCCTTCAGGTAGTCGCGGTCGTCGCCTTCGCGTACCTCGGAGAGCTTTTTCTCCGTAAAGGCGAAAGGCACATCCAGAAACAGCGACACGTCCGGACGGGGAATTCCGTAATAGCCGAACTCCAGGTCGAGGATCCACCGCCGCAGCTCCTCCTGCCGGTCCCCGGCAGGCAATTTGGCGCACTGGAACCCCACGTTCGAATAGACATACCGGTCGAGCACGACGGCGTGGCCCGCATCGAGCCAACAGCGCAACTGCGCGGCAGCATCGGCCCGGTCACCGGCGAAAAGCAGAGCGACCAGATAAGGATCGACCTTGTCCACAGCCCCGAGTTCACCCCGCAGGAAGCGGGCGATCAGCTCGCCGTACACCGGCGCGTCGAAACGCGGAAAATGGAGAAAATGGCTCTCCACCCCCTCTTGGGCAAACATGCGGCGCACAAGTTCCACCTGGGTCGATTTCCCGGCGCCGTCCAGTCCTTCCAATACTATCAGCATATCCTTGCTATTTAAGCATCTTCACGGCCCGCTCGACCCCGGCGACCAGGGCGTCGGCTTCCGCCAGCGTATTATACATCGCGAACGAAGCCCGGCACATACCCGTAACTCCGTAATGCGTCATCACCGGCTCGGCACAGTGCTGTCCCGTACGAACGGCGATGCCGAGCTTGTCGAGGATCATGCCCATATCATAGGGATGCACCCCCTCGACATTGAACGATACGATCGCACACTTGTCCGGCGTCGTACCGTAAATCCGCAGGCCGGGGATTCGCTCCAGCCCTTCGGTAGCACGCAGCAGCAGCGCCCGTTCATGCGCCTCGACCTCCGCCGCATCGAACTGCCGGACATAGCGCACCGCTTCGCCCAGCGCGATCGCCCCCACGAAATTGGCCGTACCCGCTTCGAATTTCAATGGAACAGGTGCAAAAGTCGTCTTTTCGAACGACACCCGATCGACCATGTCGCCGCCGGAGAGAAACGGAGGCATCCAGTCGAGCAAATCCCGCTTGCCGTACAGCACGCCGATACCCGTCGGGGCATAGAGTTTATGACCGGAGAAGGCGTAAAAATCGCAGTCCAGCGCTTTCACATCCACACCGCCGTGCACGACACCCTGACATCCGTCCACCACCACGACCGCACCGACCCGGTGAGCCTCGTCGATCACCGGACGCAGATCGGGCCGCGTGCCCAGCGTATTGGAAGCCTGCGTCACCGCCACCACGCGGGTACGAGCGTCGAGCAGCGCCGGCAGGCGCTCGGTCATCAGGCGCCCCTCCTCGTCGAAAGGCAGCACGCGGATTTCGGCACCCTTGCGCTCGGCGACAAGCTGCCAGGGAACGATATTGGAATGGTGCTCCATCTCGCTGACCACGATATTGTCGCCCGCCCGGAGAAAACGTTCGCACCATGCATACGCCACCGTATTGAGCGACGCAGTAGCTCCGGCCGTGAAAACGACCTCCTCCCGGGCTTCCGCACCGATGTACTCGGCGATACGAGCCCGGGCAGCCTCGTACATCTCGGTAGCCTCCTCCGAAAGAAAATGAACCCCCCGGTGGATATTGGCATTCGACTCCCGGTGCAGGCGATCGACCGTTTCGATCACGCACTCGGGTTTCTGCGCCGTAGCGCCGCTGTCCAGATAAACCAACGGCTTGTCGTACACGCGCACCCCGAGAATCGGGAAGTCCCGCCGGACTTTTTCCACATCGAACATAACGCTATATTTTATCCAAATGCCGGACAACGGCATCGGTCAATATCTCTTTCACGGCTTCGATCCGGCAGCGCCCGACCACGTCCGCCGCGAAACCTTCGATCTGCAGACGGCGTGCCTGTTCCTCTTTCAGACCGCGCTGACGCATATAGAGGATCGCTTCATCCTCCATCTGCCCCACCGTCGCCCCGTGACTGCAACGCACGTCGTCGGCGTAAATTTCCAGTTGTGGACGCGCATCGATGCGCGAAGTGCGGCTCAACAGAATATTACGGCACTGCTGCTGGGCATCGGTATGCTGGGCATCCGGTGCCACATAAACCAATCCGCAGAATTCACCGCGGCCGGTCCCCGAAGCGACGCCCTTGATGAGCGACCGGCTCGTGCAGTCCGGGACCAGATGGTTGGTACGCAGATCGACCACACAGTGATCCTGCTCCAACGCGAGAAACAGCACGTCCAACTCATTGGAAGCCTCCCGTCCGTTCAGATCGAACCGGTAACGCACATTCGCACTGGTGAACTGGCACGCCGTCATGCGAAACTTGCTCCCGGCGGCCTGCTCGACCTGAAAATCGACGAATGCCTCGGCCGAGAAAAGCTGGACGAGCTCCGCATCCGCCCCTTCGAGCAGCTTGATACGAATCTCCGCCTGACAGGGCTTCGTATGCAGTACGACCAGCCGGAGTGCGGCTCCGCCCGCGACCTCGACGGTCAGTTTATCGGTATCCCGCACCACCAGCGGACGCGACAGGTCGCAATCCTTTCCGAGGTGCAGTTCGCGGCTCTTGACCGGCTCGAAAGCCGGACCGCTGAAAATATCGGTCCACTCCATGGCTACTCCTTATAATCGTTGATAAGCCAGTCGTACCCCTCTTTCTCCAATTTGAGCGCCAGCGAACGGTCGCCCGAATAGATGATGCGCCCCTTGTAGAGCACATGCACGAAGTCGGGCACGATGTAATCCAGCAGACGCTGGTAGTGGGTGATGACAATCGTCGCATTGTCCGACCGGTGCAACTTGGTGACGCCCGTACCGACGATGCGCAGCGCATCGATGTCCAAACCGCTGTCCGTTTCATCGAGAATCGCCAACTTCGGTTCGAGCATCGCCATCTGGAAGATCTCGTTCTTCTTCTTCTCGCCGCCCGAGAAACCTTCGTTCACCGAACGGGAAATCAATTTGGAGTCCAGTTCCACGATGGCGCTCTTCTCCCGCACCAACTTCAGAAACTCGGCCGGCGCAAGCGGTTTCTCACCCCGGAACTTGCGCTGTTCGTTCACGGCCATCTTCATAAAGTTGGCCATCGACACGCCCGGAATCTCTACCGGAGCCTGGAAAGAAAGAAAGATTCCTTCATGTGCATGGTCCTCAGGACTCATGGCAAGCAAGTCCTTGCCATTAAAGGTAATTGAGCCGCGCGTCACTTCGTAAGCAGGATGGCCAACCAACACATTACTCAACGTACTTTTACCAGCACCGTTCTGTCCCATCAGTGCATGTACTTCTCCATCACGTATGGTCAAGTTGATGCCTTTCAATATTTCTTTGCCATTGATGCTGGCATGCAGGTCTTTTATCTCTAACATCTTTATATTTACTATTTGACTATTTACTATTTACAATTGATTCTACTTGGCTCGTTTGCTTTTTCAAAGATACAAGTTTCTGTTTACATATCATAGAGTTTTTACGATAGATAAGTTTTTTAAAGTTTTTATGGTCTTGCCTTCCTTTTGGTTTCAAATAATTCGCTACATTTGCAACTTTAATGATAAAGTGATAGCAATATCACCTATAAATACTCTATTAAATAGTAAATCATAAATCGTCAAATAGTAAATAAACCTCATGCCAACAATATCTATTCGCGGAATGGAGATGCCCGCATCTCCTATCAGAAAACTGGCTCCTCTGGCAGATGCTGCCAAGCAGAGGGGTATACATGTATTTCACCTGAACATCGGTCAACCCGACCTGCCTACTCCGGAAGTCGCGATTGAAGCGATACGGAACATCGACCGGAAAGTTCTGGAATACAGTCCCAGTGCGGGATATCGCAGTTACCGCGAGAAGTTGGTGGGTTACTATGCAAAGTACAATATCAATCTGACTGCCGACGACATCATCATCACTTCCGGCGGCTCGGAGGCGGTGTTGTTCTCTTTTCTGGCTTGCCTCAATCCGGGGGATGAAATCATTGTTCCCGAGCCGGCCTATGCCAATTATATGGCGTTTGCCATCTCTGCCGGAGCCAAGATACGCACCATTGCCACGACCATCGAAGAGGGTTTCTCGTTGCCCAAGGTAGAGAAGTTCGAGGAGCTGATTAACGAACGAACGCGTGCTATTTTGATTTGCAATCCCAACAATCCTACGGGTTACCTCTATACACGCCGTGAAATGAACCAGATTCGCGACCTTGTGAAGAAGTACGATTTGTTCCTCTTCTCGGACGAGGTGTACCGTGAATTTATTTATACGGGTTCTCCCTATATCTCTGCCTGCCATCTGGAAGGCATTGAGAACAATGTGGTGCTGATTGATTCCGTGTCCAAGCGCTATTCGGAGTGCGGCATCCGCATCGGTGCCCTGATAACGAAGAACAAGGAAATCAGGGATGCTGTCATGAAGTTCTGCCAGGCGCGTCTCAGTCCTCCGTTGATTGGCCAGATTGCTGCAGAAGCATCGCTGGATGCCGGTGAGGATTATCTGCGCGACACATACGATGAATATGTAGAACGCCGTAAATGCCTGATTGACGGATTGAACCGTATACCGGGCGTATATTCGCCCATCCCGATGGGAGCCTTCTATACGGTGGCAAAGCTTCCGGTAGATGATTCGGACAAGTTCTGTGCCTGGTGTCTGTCGGAGTTCGAGTACGAGGGACAGACGGTATTCATGGCGCCTGCGTCCGGATTCTATACTACGCCGGGTTCCGGTCGCAACGAAGTGCGTATCGCATACGTACTGAAGAAAGATGACTTGAACCGCGCCTTGTTTGTATTGCAAAAAGCATTGGAAGCCTATCCGGGACGAACCGAATAAAATGAAATAATTCATTAGGCGCGGATTACGCGGATTACACGGAAAACTTAAGATAAAGACGTTTGTTTCAAATCTTCCGTGTAATCTGCGCCTAAAAAATAATGGCCCATGAACTTATCTCGCTTTATAGCGTTGCGCATTTATCGCAACTCGGAGCCGGGCAAGCAAGTTTCCCGTCCGGCTGTCCTTATTGCCATGGTGGGTATTGCTCTCGGACTGGCGGTGATGATTATTGCCGTGTCCGTCATTGTTGGCTTCAAGAGCGAGGTAAGGGATAAAATCGTGGGTTTCGGTGCCCATATCCAGATAGGCAACCTGGATGCTGCACGCTCTTATGAGACGCGCCCGGTGGTGGTGGGCGACAGCATGATGGCTGCGCTTTCCGATTATCCCGAAGTGAAGCATGTACAACGCTACTCCACCAAGCCGGGGATGATAAAGACCGCCGATGCCTTTCAGGGAATGGTGCTGAAAGGTGTGGGGCAGGAGTATGACAGCACCTTTTTCCACCGCCATCTGCTGGAGGGGGAGTTTCCGCAAT
>OKTM01001007.1_pt1 | contig 9930 bp, 6 predicted proteins | sample 1606401 | NCBI WGS metagenome assembly OKTM01 (sample SAMEA3879583, study PRJEB24766) | human gut metagenome | biome: human-associated habitat; feature: feces | place: USA | collected 1985/1987 | reverse complement strand
TCATCTTTTGCAAATACACCCTTGCTTAATATATCAAATAATTGGAACGCCGTAAAGTAAATTACAGAATGACCGTGATCCATCAGCTCTTTTGCAACACAGTTTGACAGAAACGTTTTGCCGATGCCGGTATCTCCGTAAAAGTACAGATTGGAAAATGTATCATCAAAGTGATCAATAAAATCATGACATTTCGCAACGGCATCTTTTGCTGTTGCCAAAGATGATAACCCGGTTGCAGGATTTATGTCTTTATCAGAATAATAGTCAAAAGAAAATGTGGAAAAATTCTCACGGAGCAGGATGCTTTTTAAATTCGACTGGGTATAGACTAAATCGATCGCAGCCTGTGTAAAACAGTGGCAGCGTTTCCCGTCGATAAAACCGGTGTCCTTACAATCCGGGCATTTGTAAGAAGTCTCCAGATAATCAGCAGAAAGTCCTGCTTTTTTCAGAAGATCCTTTTTTTCACTGCGGTAGGAGGCAATCTGTTCTTTCAGGGTATTAAGAGCCATGGTATCACCGTCTAAGAGCTTTTTTGCCTGTGCAACGGAGCAGGTCGCAATGGCATCATCGATCTCACGGAGACGTGGGATCTTGATGTAGGCATAACGGGTCCGTTCTTCCCTGTCATGTTCATTTTTTAACTGCCGGGCATCATATGCCCGTATAATCTCATCGTATTGTGAATTTGTCAGAGGCATGTTCTTATCCTAATCTCCATTTTTGCCTGTTTTAGTATGAAGACAATGTTTTCACACTACTCTATGGTATCAATGTTTTGAATTGGTTGTCAGTAACATTTTTTCAAGCTCATCATATTCATAGGAGCGCTGCCCGATGCTTGTAAACTTGTTTTTCGGACCGGCAGCCTCCTGTGCCGATGCTTTGGTGCGTTCTTTATGTTCAAGATTTAAACGTTTTACATCTTCCATGGTATGTACGTTTAATTTACGCCAGTTCGAGAGCATTTTGTCAGTGTAAGGAAAACTCGGCTGGTGGATGCTCTGGATGGTCTGCTGACATGCCGCACAGATGATATCGATCGAAAAACCGTATTCGGAACGCCATTTTTCAATATAGTCTGTCTCGGATGGAACCAGATTTCTTCCTGTAATGCCAAAGGAGCGCATCACCGCATAGTAGGCCGGACTGTGGATCTTTGCCTCCTGTTTGGCAGCGGTTACCGTCCGGATGCCGCTTTCTGCCCATTTTAGCGCCGTGGCTTCGATGTAGCGGATAGCGGTGTGGTTTTTGCTGACACAATATTCCACCAGATATGCGATCAGATCCGATGAAAATGAAAGCTCATCATATAAATAAATAAAAGTATTCATATCCGTCTGGCTGAGAGGGCGTCCAAGATAACGTTCCGCGACAAAAAGAAGTTCCGCAATCTGGTCATTTTCCTGAAACTGTTTTAATTCATCGCGGGTGTAATCCCTTTTTGGAGGGAAGGATTCTGTATTTACCGAAGAAATGCCGTCATCCGGGGAATGATATGTGTCTTCTAAAGAGGAGACACTGTCTGCTTCAGGTGTTTCCGCAGCCGTTTCATTTTCCGGAAAATCATCGCCTGTGCCGGTTTTATCCCTGGATGCAGAATCAATCAGGCAGATACCGGTCAGGTTGTGCTCAGTATCATATTCTAACCGTAAAAGATGCATACGTTCCCAGTAACTTAGGGCGCGTTTGACATCCTTTTCCGTGTGTTCAAATTTATCTGCAATCGAAGAAATCGAAAAAGCGGAATCCGGGGCATTCATCAGACGCAGCAGGTACAGGTAGATCTTTACAAATTCCCCGTTTGCGTCAGACATATATTCATCAATAAAAATATTCGATACACTCGTGGCAGAAGATGCACTGTCACTGTGGATTAGTATTTTAGCCATGAAGGAAACCCTCTTTCGATAATATTCTAAAAGTATAAGTATAAATATTTGCTGCGCCACAAATTATAGCATAGGAAAAGAAAAAAGAGAAGAACATTTTTGAATACAAACGCTGTAAAATCAAGGGTTGCGGGGAATGTGGATAATGTGGATAAAAAAGTGGATTCATAAAAACGGAAGTTATGGCAAATGTGCCGGAATACAGAAAATAAGGGACATAAAAGAAAACGGAATCCGAAAATGGATATGTGTTATGTTAACAAAAAAAATCCACATTCGATGGTTGAAGTTTTCCCCAATCGACTGTGGATATTGTGGACAAATCGAGAGTACATCACTCTCCAAGGAGCTTTTCTCCCACTCTTACGATATCTCCGGCCCCCATAGTTATCAACAGATCACCGTTTATACAATTTTTCAGTAAAAATTTCTCGATCTCTTCAAAGGAAGGAAAATAATAGCATTCTGTTCCTTTTTCCTTTAATTTTGCAAGGATATCCCTCGAACTGATGCCGTAAGTATTTTTCTCACGGGCAGCATAGATATCAGCAAGAACGACCACGTCTGCCATGGACAGTACATCTGCAAAATCATCTAAAAATGCTTTTGTCCTGGAATAGGTGTGTGGCTGGAAAGCCAAGACCAGGCGCTTGTGTGGATAATTTTTGGCTGCGGTTAATGTTGCACGGATCTCTGTCGGATGATGTGCGTAATCATCAATGATAGTAACCCCGTCCACACATCCTTTGTACTGGAAACGGCGGTCTGCACCTCCGAAAGCGGATAATCCGGCAAGAATCGCATCCGTTGAAATGCCAAGATCAAGCGAGAGTGCGATTGCTGCAAGTGCATTTGATACGTTGTGCATGCCCGGAACGTGAAGTTTTACATCCATGACCGGGGTACCGTAATGCATTGCCGTAAAGGAAGCGCATGCTGTTTCGTCAAATGTAATATCAGAAGGATAATAGTCACAGGAGTCATTCAGTCCGAAAGTGATTACCTGCGGATCTAAGCCGCTGGTGAGCTCTGTGTAGTTTTCAATCTCTCCGTTTATAATGATCGCACCGTCTTTTTTTGTATTTCCTGCAAATTTTCGGAATGAATTGCGGATGTCCTGAATATCTTTAAAGAAGTCAAGGTGTTCCGCTTCCACGTTTAAAATAACACTGTATCGTGGATAAAAATGGAGAAAACTGTTGGTATATTCACACGCTTCGGATACAAAAATATCGGACTTGCCTACTTTTATATTTCCTTCAATGGCTTTTAAGATTCCACCGACGGAAATGGTAGGATCAGCCTTTGCTGCGAGAAGAATCTGGCTGATCATGGATGTGGTCGTCGTTTTTCCGTGGGTACCGGCAACGGCGATGGAATTGTTGTAATTGTCCATAATCTGACCAAGCAGTTCTGCGCGGCTTAACATTGGGATGCTGCGCTCCTTTGCGGCCGCGTATTCCGGATTGTCTTCCCGGATAGCAGCGGTGTAGACGATAAGATCAATGCCGTCGGTAAGATTTTCAGCCTTCTGACCGTAAAAAATACGGGCACCCATGTGCTCTAAATGTCTGGTCAGTTCGGATTCTTTTGCGTCGGATCCTGAGATGGCAAAATGTTCTTCTAAAAGTATCTCAGCAAGACCACTCATGCTGATGCCGCCGATTCCGATGAAATGGATGTGCAGCGGCTGGTTGAAATTGATTTTATACATTTATTGATACCTGCCTGTTTTATGAATTATTCTGTTTGTTTCATTATACCCGTATGAAATTAATTTGCAAATTCTTTTGGGGAAAAATCTTTTCGACAGAAAAAACGAATTGTAGATAAAATTTTATCAATTTGTGCAATGTGTCAAAAATATGTAAAATCAGTAAAAAATATTGTGGAAAATGATGTACATGGGATTTGAAGTGTGGTATAATTAAAAATACCAAAAGGAATAGATTGACTAGAAAGTGACGAGAGGTGATTGACGTGATTCGAAAAGAAATGATAGCTATGCTATTGGCTGGAGGACAGGGCAGCCGTCTTGGAGTGCTTACAGCAAAGGTTGCCAAACCGGCAGTTGCGTTTGGAGGGAAGTACCGCATTATCGATTTTCCACTCAGCAACTGTGCCAACAGCGGAATTGATAATGTAGGAGTCCTGACACAGTATGAGTCTATTTTACTTAACAGTTATGTAGCGGCAGGCCGCAGATGGGGGTTAGATGCCCAGAACAGCGGAGTCTATGTACTTCCACCGCGTGAAAAAGCGGATGCGGATCTGGATGTATACAGAGGAACAGCAGATGCAATTTCACAGAACATTGATTTTGTGGACATGTTTGCACCAGAATATGTACTGATTCTTTCCGGTGACCATATTTATAAGATGAATTATGATAATATGCTTGATTATCATAAAGAGACTGGAGCAGATGCAACAATCGCGGTCATTGAGGTTCCGATGAAGGAAGCAAGCCGTTTCGGTATTATGAATACGGACGATGAGGGAAGAATTGTAGAGTTTGAAGAGAAACCGGAGAATCCAAAGAGCAATCTGGCATCCATGGGTATCTACATTTTCAACTGGGATATCCTGAAAAAATATCTGATTGAGGACGAGGCAGACCCGAATTCTTCGAACGATTTCGGAAACAACATCATCCCGAATCTTTTAAAAGACGGACGCAATATGTACGCTTATCACTTCAGCGGATACTGGAAAGATGTAGGAACCATCTCCTCTTTGTGGGAGGCAAATATGGAAATCCTCGATCCGGAACACAGCGGAATCAACCTGTTTGACAATGACTGGAAGATTTACAGCCGAAACAGCGGAAAAACAGGCCATAAGATCACCGAAACCGCTGTTGTGGAAAACTGTATGATCACCGATGGCTGCCGTATTGCAGGTCATGTCAAACGTTCGATTCTGTTCTCCGGTGTAAAGGTTGCAGAGGGCGCAGAAGTAGAAGATGCCGTTATCATGGGAGGAACCGTGATCGAATCCGGAGCAGTCGTGAAACACTGTATCGTTGCGGAAAACGTTGTGATTGGCCAGAATGCCGTGGTAGGAGAAATGCCGCATGACGGTGAAAAAGGTGTTGCCACCATCGGATCCGGAATCCATATCGGTGAGCGTGCCAAAGTAGGACCAAATGCAATGGTAAATGCAAATGTAAAGGATGGTGAAGAAGAATGGTAAACGCAAATGCAGATGCACTGGGCATCATTTTCCCAAACAGCTATGATGATCAGGTACCGGATCTGGTAAACGAGCGTCTGATGGCCTCCATTCCTTTTGCCAGCCGTTACCGCATGGTGGACTTTATTTTATCCAGCATGGTAAACTGCGGAATCGGAAATGTATCCATTATCGTCCGCAAAAATTACCATTCGCTGATGGATCATCTCGGCTCCGGACGTGAGTGGGATCTTGCCAGAAAAAAAGGCGGCTTAAACATTGTTCCGCCTTATTCCGAGAAGAAAATTCAGGTGTATTCCGGAAGAGTGGAAGCGCTGGCAAATGTTCTCGATTTTCTGAAATGGCAGAAAGAAAAATACGTTGTTATGGCGGACACCAACATTGCCTGCAATTTTGATTTCAAAGAGATGCTGAATCAGCATATCGAAAGCGGCGCAGATGTTACTGCTGCTTATACCAAACAGCCGATTCCGGAAGGCGTCAGAAGCTCTTACGAGAAAACCAATTATCTGCACTACACTTTCTCCATGGCAGGACAGAAGATCAGCAAGATCTTTGTAAACTCGGAGGAAAACGGAGTACAGAATGTATCGATGAATATCTACGTGATGGAGCGTCAGCTTCTGATCGACGAAATCAAAAAAGGCTTTGTCCTTGGAAATAAATTCTTTGAGCGTGATGTCCTGGCACCCCAAACTGAGAAGCTGAACATTCAGGGATATGAGTTTACCGGCTATCAGGCAAGAATTGATGATATGAAGAGCTATTTCGATGAGAACATGAAGCTTTTAAAAGATGAAAATCTGGATAGCCTCTTCTTGGGAAACCCGATCTATACTAAAGTCCGCGATGACAATCCGACCCGTTATATCAACGGATCAAAAGCGAAAAACGTGATGGTAGCAGACGGCTGTGTGATCGAAGGCGAAATCGAAAACAGCATTTTGTTCCGTGGTGTCAAGGTAGCCAAGGGAGCAAAAGTAAAGAACTGCATCCTGATGCAGGATACCGTGATTGAAGCAGGCGCTGAGATTGAGTACGTTGTTTCTGATAAATACGTTACGGTATCTGAGGGAAAACAGCTCAAAGGAACCGATTCCTTCCCGGTATTTATTGCGAAGGATCAGGTGGTATAAAGAAAAGAATAGAATGAAATAGAAATACCGACTGCCAATGTAGAATATATCAATATTGATGGGCAGTCGGTATTTTTTGGAAAAATTCAGAGAAAAATAGTAGATTGAGTAATGCATCTGTGATATGGTAATAAAACAAAACAGTGACAGCCTAAGGAAGGGAAGATTCTTACCATAAAAATTCCCGGTTGTACAGCTTATGGTTACAGTACAGTCTGTTTTTAGGCTTTCAGCGTTGGCAGCTGATACTGTTTTTTCAGTTCTTTGTACTCTGACTCAAACTCTTCTTCTTTCTTCAGCGCATGCAGATATTCGTGTGTATCAAACGATCCGCTGTGGATCTGGCTGACGCAGACGGCAATGTTGGAGCAGTGGTCGGAAATCCGTTCGAAGTCGGTCATCACATCGGAAAGGATAAAACCAAGCTCGATCGTGCATTTTCCACTCTGGAGCCGTTCGATGTGGTGATTCTTCAGTCTGGAATTCAGGCTGTCAATCACCTGCTCGAGCGGTTCCACTTCATTTGCTTTTTTCACATCTTCATTATTGAAAACGGAGAAGGTCAGGCTGACAATATCTTTGACTGCTTTTCCATAAACAGCAAGCTCTGCGGCTCCGTCAGCGGAGAACTGCAGGTTCTTGTCATGCATTTCTCTTGCAGCTTTCATGATGTTGACGGTGTGATCGGAAATTCGTTCGAAATCGCCGATGCAGTGCAGGATCATGGAAAGTGTCTGGCTGTCCTTCGGGGAAAGCTTTTCACTGGAAAGCTTCACCAGATATGTGCCGAGGGCATCTTCAAAATGATCCACCTTTTTCTCAAGAATATCTACATTTTCCGCATCCGCCTCGTTGTAGGAGGCCATCAGGTCAACAGAAGTAACAAGACCGGTTTCGGTCAGTTCTGCCATTTTTGCGGCTGCAACTTTACACTGCTGCAGAGCAAAAGCCGGGCTGTCGAGGAAACGGGTATCGAGCATCTGAACAGCTTCGTCTGCTTTTTCTTCCGGTCCGTCCGGAATGGTCAGTTTCGCAAGTTTGACCAGTCCGTCTGCAAACGGGAACAGGATCAGTGTTGCGAAAATATTGAAGCCGGAGTGAACGATTGCGATGCCGGCTGCATTTGCCGAGGTTTCCAGGAATGGAAAATGTACAAAGGCATTGATTCCATAGAAGAGAACCAGGAAAAGAACAGTACCGATGATATTAAAATAAAGGTGAACCATTGCGGTACGGCGTGCATTGCGGCTTGTACCGATGGAGGAGAGCAATGCGGTGATACATGTACCGATATTCTGTCCCATGATGATCGGGATCGCTACGGCGTAGCTGACGGAACCGGTTGCGCAGAGTGCCTGAAGAATACCGACAGAAGCAGAGGAACTCTGGATCACGGCGGTCAGAATGGTTCCGGCAAGAACACCGAGCACCGGAATTGAGAATTTTACGAGAAGTCCCGTGAATTCCGGTACATCTGCGAGCGGTGATACAGCGCTGCTCATGGTGTGCATACCAAACATCAGAATGGAAAAACCGGTTAACAGAGTACCGACATTTTTCTTTTTATCGCTCTTTGCCAGCATCAGCATAAAAACGCCGATGATTGCAAGAATGGGGGAAAAGGACGACGGGTTCAGCATTTTAATGAATACATTGTCGCCCTGAATGCCGGTAAGACTTAAGATCCAGGAAGTGATGGTGGTACCGATATTGGCACCCATAATGATGCCGACTGCCTGGTTCAGCTTCATGATGCCGGAGTTTACGAATCCGACAACCATAACAGTAGTTGCAGAAGAGGACTGGATAACTGCGGTAACACCGGCACCTAAAAGAACTGCCATAATCCGCTTTGAGGTCAGCTTTTCCAGCAGGTATTCCAGTTTACCGCCGGAAAGTTTGGTCAGGCCATCGCCCATGGCACTCATGCCGTATAAGAACATGGCAAGGCCACCGACAAAGGATAACACTCCAAAAATGTCCATAATTTCTCCCTTTACGTAATTTTCTTTTTCTTTTCGTGGATTTAACAATAGATACACGTTTTGCAGGTCTTACTCGAGAAAAAACCTACATTTAGAAGATAACACATCTAAAAACAGTTTTGTGTTAAATGTATGTAAAGTTTGTAAAACGGTCAAAACAACTCAAAATCCGGTGCGGCACTGTTTTGTGCCGGTACCGGATCGTTTCTCGATTCCTTTGCATCCGAAAGAAGCTGCTACTAGAGCGTGTCTGCAGATGCGGGTAGTTTGGCTGAATATGATTTTCATAAGAAATCTTTTAATTTTTCCATGTTGTGTTCTTCAAATTTTCGCAGCTTATCCATCAGATCCCGGATTTTGGGATCCGCGTCCTCATACTGGCGGTACTTCTGGATTGCCTCGACGATGCCCATGCTGCTTCCGGTAATCAGCATGCTGGCAATGTGTGAGGCGGACGGATCCGTCATAGTCTGCAGGTTTATCATAAAATACGTGCGTGCTTTTTCCACTATACCAAGGCCTTTTTCATCGCAGCCGTGCTCATTCAGCAGCTCCTTTGCCGCCTGATGAAATTCTTCATAGCCCTGAAACTGGGTTTTCAGATGTTCTTTTAAGTCTTTGTCCTCAACGACTCCAATGAGCTGCCGGATCGTGTCGACACCCATCTGGGAGTTCTGGTAAATAAAGTTTAAAAGCTCTGCATCTCCACTCATCGTGCATCTTCCTTTCTTACTTTCTTTGGTGGTTTCATGAAAAAGTATTGCCGGAAATCGGGGCAAATATACCTGATTTGAATTGTAATTTTACCTGAAATCCATATTTCGTCAGCGACAGGAAAGGCGGCTGGCATTTGCTGACCACAAAAGATATGGTGCATTACGGGCCGGAGTCGGCGATTGGGATTCTGGGAGAAACGGGATCTGTCATCTGGGCAGATGGTCTCTTTTGAGAGAGTTATTCATTTGTGAACTTTTGCTTGCAGTTTTGCCGGAGTGTGGTAAAGTAGTAGAGGAGTTATATGAATTTCAGCGGGAGACAGAAAATCGGATCTGTCGTTCCGCGTTCAGAAAGAGGATAGAACATTATGCTGAAAAAAATTGGAAGAAATGATCCCTGCTGGTGCGGCAGCGGGAAGAAGTACAAAGACTGCCATCTGGCGCTGGATGAGAAAATCAATTCTTATAAATTAAAGGGATGGAAAATTCCGCCGAAGAAAATTATCAAAAGACCGGATCAGATCGATGGAATTCGTGAAAGCGGTCTTGTCAATATTGCAGTTCTGGATTATGTGGCCGAAAACATTCATGCAGGCATGAGTACGGAAGACATCGACCGTCTGGTCGCAGAAAAGACAAAAGAACTCGGCGGAATTGCAGCACCGCTGAATTATGAAGGATTTCCGAAGAGCGTGTGTACCTCCATCAACGATGCGGTATGCCATGGAATTCCGAATGAGGAGGAAATTCTGCAGGACGGAGACATCATCAACGTCGATGTTTCTACTATTTATAAGGGATATTTTTCCGACTCTTCCCGTATGTTCTGCATCGGTGAGGTAGACGATGTTTCAAAGAAGCTGGTGGAAGATACGTTAAAAGCCGTACAGCTTGGACTCTCAGAAGTACGTCCGTTTAACCGGCTTGGCAATGTCGGCGCGGTGATCAATGAATTTGCCCAGAGCCAGGGCTATAAAGTTGTCCGTGACATCGGCGGTCATGG
>OKTM01001005.1_pt1 | contig 9938 bp, 21 predicted proteins | sample 1606401 | NCBI WGS metagenome assembly OKTM01 (sample SAMEA3879583, study PRJEB24766) | human gut metagenome | biome: human-associated habitat; feature: feces | place: USA | collected 1985/1987 | reverse complement strand
TTACTCTTCATACGTTTTCTTTGACGTTTCGGAACGCTCAACTTTTATGCTCTCTTTTGCCATTTTCGCCACCTTTGCTTTCACACCCATTCCAACATCAATGATAATCCCTTTCATGTGTCTTGCTTCTATGGCATCCACCGTTTTCAGCATTACTTCCACAACATCCGTATCAATCGGCCTTTCTGCATTATCCCCAAATAATTCATTGATACGGTTCTTGGCTTTCTGCACACGCTCTTTACTTTCTGCGTATTTTTTGGCTTCGTCACACTCACATTTGCACGTTGCCGCTTCGTCAACTTCTGCCTGGCTCCATTCTTCCCGTGCATGAATAATCCCGGCCTGTCCACAAAATCTGCAATATCCCGTCTGTGTCTTTGCTCCCTCTGGTACTTCCTGGCCGCCGTCCTGCTCCATTTCCCTTAAATCCTCTTCTGGTATCTCATGGCCGCCGTCTGTCTTTTTCTCATGGTGTTTATTCTCCTTTCCCTTTCCTTGCCTGTTTATAAGCATCCATGGCAACGGTCAGCACTGCCGCTGATTGTTCCACGGTAAGCCAGTCCCCTTTTACCAGTAATGCCAGATTTTTATTTATTGTTTCCAGTGTTTCTTCCAGGGTTATATTTTTCAATGGTTTCCCTGCTGCCAACTCTGCTATTGCTTTTACAACTGGTCTTTTAAAGCAATCGTCTACTGCTGCCATGTTGGCTTCAATCACACTTTCCTCCCTGGTCTTTCTGTGCTTCTCGCATCCACGGCACGGTTCCTTTGCAAACATCCGCCCAGGCATTGGCACGCCGTCACACATACCGTCAATCCACGGGGCATTTATGCACTTTGCAAGCGGCATCCGTTCCGGGTCCTGCAAATAGTCCATAATCTCTGTTTTTGCTTCCTCTGCTCCATAGCAAACCACTGTTTTATAACCCTGCTGCTGTAATGCCGCCATATACTCTTCCTGTGCTTTTGTGGGCTTATTGTTCCCATACTTCATTTCCAGGTAAAGCCCATGGAAATTGTGGCTTGCCACTGGCAAACACACATCCGGCACACCATTTTTCATGCCCATTGCTTTAAGCACCGGGCCGTTTGTGCGTTTCCCCTCGTTTGGAACATGATACATGAGGGAAAGGCACGGCAAAACGTGTGTGCTTCTCATTGCCCAGTTAAAAAGTGCTATCTGCTCCGTAGTTTCTCCACGTTTCATATTCTGCAATTTCATACTCTCCCCCTCATTCTTCCTCAATGGCATATTCTCTTTTACGCCGCTTGCAATCTTCCAACATGGCTTCTAAAATCCCCACTTCCTCTTCATTCAGCCATGTATAATATTTTTCAATCATCTTTACGGCATGAAGCTTCCGGGCATTTTCTTTTTCCTCTTCGGTTGTGTCGGTATCTGACACATTGGCTTCCCTGGTTTCCTCTTCCTTGGTTTTTCTGCCTTTCTTCTCTTCGGTCATTGCCCTTATTTCTTCCGCACCCACTCCACCTTTGCTTTCGGATGCCTGGGCAATCTCTTTTTGTATTTCCTCGTCTGCCTTTGATGCTTCCAGGGCTGCCGTAATGCCCATATTGCCTTTCTGGAACTGCTCTTTTACTTCCTGTGTGGCGTTTCCGTCTATGGTGTTTAAGTCCCTTATCTTCGGCACTGTTTCCCCCATGGCCGCCGCCACATAGTCCCGGACCCTTTCCCCGGCTTCCAGAATTAAAAGCCCCTCTTTTCTTGCCTGGGTCAAAACCTCTTTCCATTCTGCCGCCTGTGTCATAAGGTCATAGTCTGTCATTTTTCTGTTAAACGTATTTCCTACCAAAAGGGCAATTCTAAATTCTGTTTCTGTCATCTGCTTATATCTGCATTTGACTGTTTCAAAGGCTTCTTTCCCCTCTGTCACAAGAATATTTAATGCGGCCATGCGGCGGTGTCCAGAAATAAGCCAGTATTCCCCGTTTATCTGCCCTAAAACAAGTGGTTCCTGCAACCCGTCCATTTCAATTCCTGCCGCAAGGTCTTTCAATCCGTCCATGCTGTATTTATTATGTTTTGTCACAACAATGTCCCGGATGCCTAACGTGATTTCCTGGTATTCGTTGTTTTCCCCTGCTGCCGCTTTGGTTGTTGCATTCATAAGGTCCATGATGTTAAATGCCATTTTTCTATCTCCTTTCCTCTGCTGCCAGATTCCCAAACTTTTGCACATATTCTTCCGTAAACGCTTTGTAATCCTGGGCGGCTCCACTCCTTACGCTGTAATGTGTCGGTGTCTGCCTGTAAAATGTGGCATCCTTGGCCTTTTTGGAATGTCTGATTTTACACTGGAACACATGACAGCCGCTTTTTGTTCTCAACCACCTTTCTGCCGCTTCGCTTGTATCTGATTTTTCAAAATCTGTAATGAGTACCCCGGCAATCCTGGCCTTTGGATTTAACGCCCGTATCTGGTTTATCTGCTCCACCAGTTCTTCCAGGCCGTCCAGGGAATAGGCATCTAAGCGGACGGGTATTATAATTTCATGCGTTGCCACCATAGCATTTATCACATTCATTCCTAAATCCGGCGGATTGTCTATAATGCAATAATCATACTGCCCGGAAACTTCATGCAATGCAGATTTATAACGGTCATGCTGTGCGTGTTCTTTATCCGCCTTTATTTCCAATTCCGCCAATTCCATGAAATAATTACACGGTACAATATCCAGATTTTCTTCTTTCGTGTCCCGGATATTCCCAGTAATCCGCCCCGTCTTAATAATCCGGCACGCTTCCGCTTCCCTCTCTCCGTTGTACACTCCAAACATTCTGGATGTATTTCCCTGCTTGTCATTGTCAAACAATAGAACCCTGCTGCCTTTGCGTTTTCTCCGCCGGTCCCCCTCTGCCAACAATTCAGCCAGTGAAACGGCGGTTGTGGTCTTTGCAACTCCGCCTTTTAGGTTGATGACTGATATAATTTTCATGTTTTTGTTTCGCTCCTTTCGCTTCAATTCCGCACCATACGGGCGTATATGTAAAATGCCGCATTGATGCCGTTGTATTTAACCTCTGCATCCAGAAATTCATATCCTGGATATGCCTTTTCTAACTGTTTTTTTAATGTGTCAAAATTCTTTACCATTCGTTCCACCTGGCTTTTTTTGAATTTTGAATAACTTCGCTTTGGTTCCGGCGGCTTTTTGAGGTTCTTTGACGGGCACCACCTCTTTGTCCCATGTGGGTTTTGTGTGATATATGTTGCCAGTCCTGTAAGTAAAAATTTATCATCCGGCATAATCCGTCTTGTGTTTGGTCTGTCACACTTTCCCCATAATTTTTCTAACTGGTCCCTGTCTATTCCGTCCCCAGAAATCAGAATGTGGAAATGCGGACGCTTGTACCTGTCAAATGCCAGGATATAAATATACTTTGCATTTTCCAATCCTGCTTTCTTTCTCCTGCGGTTGATACGCTTAATGAAATTCGTTATGTCCTTTCTTGCCCTTTCTACGCTGTCCGGCAAACAATCATCATTCCACCCAAACGTGGCCCAAATATCCCCTTTCCCAAAATTGATATTTGCCAGGCGTATGATGTACCGCCTTGCGTTCTTGTCGTTTAGGTTGCTTTGTGACGGCCTGGTTTCTCTCTTTTTCTTCGTCACTGGCATATCCGCTTTATTCGTGAATGACGGGTACACCTGAGCTTCCAAAAGGGTTGTTCCACTCTTTATGTTCTGGGACTTCGTTGTTGTTGTACGATAAAGGCACGCCACCTTTCCGTCTTTCATCAACTTTTCCAATTCCCATTCTTCTAACTTCTCGCATTGCTTCTGGTATGCTTCCTCATAATCGTAATTATCATAAAAGCGTTTCTTCATAGTTCCCCACCTTATGTAAAAACCCTGTTCCTTTCCCTGCCCCTTTCATCCCCTATATATCTAAATAAAAATATAGGTGTCTGATATGTTAATACCCATTACAAGGACGGGAACCGCCGGGCTGTGCCTTAATAAATCAATCCAAAAACATTCTTCCAGGGCTTTTTTTGATGACTGCATACCCTAAAAGTGTAAATGCGGCCGCCAGTCCTGCTGCTACCACCACAATTAAAACAATCATCCAAACCATATTCATAATAGGCCCTTTCCTTTCGTGCAATTTCTTTCCTATATATAGTTGAAACTGCTTTTATTCTTCTATATCTTGTGTTATAATGTCTTTGTTAAGTTCCAACCCGGTTGTTTTGGTTCCCCACCTCGCAACCGGGTTTCGCTTTGTCTTTATGCTTCTGGCAATTCTCCATATAATTTTTCATAAATTCCCGTTGCATATCTCATTAAAAGGTTTTTCGCTTCCTCTTCTTTTATTGCCTGGCCGTACTTCATGCCGTAATCCTCTTCATGCGTCAAAAGCCAGTTCCCTTTTGCAGATTTCCACAACTGGCACGCATATTCCCGTCCAACTTCCTTTCCTGGGTACATGGCACGGGTCAACGTGTTATCTACTCTGTACCACTTCTTTACCTCTGCAACCATTTCCATGTTGTCAGTTTCATATTTCATTCCGTTTATTACAAATTGCATTTGTTGTCCTCGCATTTCCAATAGTATTCATTTATAATCAGTATTTCTTTTGACATTAAAAGTGTCACGCCTAAAGGAACCGTTAAAAGTGCAATCGTGGCATCCCCGTTTAATATCTTAACTGCCACCGCCGTAAAAATAAGAATTGCCACCCCATACAGTTTTTGGGTCAGAAAGTATTTTTTCTTTTCCCTCTTCTCTTTTATGGCTTGTTTTCTTCTTTTTTCATGTTCCACCGCTTCCAGATACCCGGCCATGTATGCTTCCTCAATCAATACCTGGTCCGGCCCATTGCTTACCCTCTGCAATTCTGCCGTCATGTTAAGTTTCCTCGCTTTCCTGCTACTGCGTGTTGTAGTTATCCACAATATCCACAACGCTGTCCATAATGTTTTCTAACTCTTCAACCCTCATGGCCTTGTCATCAATATAAAAGTCTGCATAAATCTTTCTTGTGTCATTGCCCCACCGCTGTATCTGCTCCGGCAATGGTGCGTTTACAGCATCAAATACAATTCCCTGTGCCTTGCACCATTCCACTGCCGCTTCCAGTTCCTTTCCGTCCCTGCTTGTCCATAAAATGATTTTATGACCGGATGCTTTTAACATCTTTACCGCCGCCACAACCTTTTTGCGTGGTCCTATGATTTCCGGGAACCTGGTAACGGCCAGTGTGCCGTCAAAATCCACCGCATAAACCGCCATATGTAACCGCCTTTCTACTGCCCGTATTCTTCCATGCTCTCTTCTGTTTCTTTGCTTGGCATACTCATTTCATATTTCAGCAGCATGGCCGCCGCCTGTACCATTTCACAAGCGGCATCTATGGCCTGTCTGTAAATTGCCACTGGCGTTGTTTCCTTATCCAGGAAATGTGCTATGCTCTTTCCCCGTAATTGCATTTGCTCTGTTAAGTTCCGCCTGGGCCGCCGCTTCAATTTCTTTTCTTAACTCATTCATTGCCATTTTCCGCACCCTCGCTTTCTTCCTGCTGCCCCTCTGCTTCTTTCAATTCGTGGGCTTCCTCTTCCTCGTCATCTGTTTTGGTGTAATTGCTTCCGTCCTCGCAATTCCTGTAAAGGTCCATATCTATGCGGACAGGCTTACAATTTCCACACGTCCGGCAACTCCAACGGTCTCGGCAAGCCGCTTCCTCTGTGTCCTGTTTTTCCTTTCCTTTTCCAAAATCAATTCCCATGGAAATTACAGGCATATGTCCCATTGTTTCCACCGCTTCTTTTACTGCTTCTTTCATACGTTCTTCATTTTCTTTCTGGTTCGCTTCCATGGTCTTTAATTCATCCATGCGGTTCTGTGCCAGGGTGTCAATAATGCGGTGCATAGATGCCGCCGCACTTTCCACGCCATTTTCTTTCGTCCACGCTTCAAAAATAGAAACTGCCGCCCCTGTCATCTGCTCATATTCCGCACCAAATCCCGTGCTTTCCTCTTCTGCTTCCAGTGTGTTTTGAAATTCCGGCTTTTCCCCGGTAATCATTGCCTGTATATAGAAGCCCGGTACATCTGCCTTTACCGCTTTTTCTATCAGTTCCGCTTTTGCGGCTTCCCTCATAAGGTTGTAATATTCGGTGTGTTTCATTTCCACCATTCCGTCTGTTGTAAAATTATCCATAAATCCCATGTGTTTTTTCCTCTCTTTCTTATCTGTAAATAGGTGTGTCAAAAGAATAAAGCGGCTTTTCTGTTGCTGCTGCATCCCTGTTTTTGTAAATCAGAACTGTAAAATGTTCCTGCCCCTCTTCGTCTGGCCCCCGGTGCATCACTGCTTCAAATCCAAAACGGGCGTTTAATCTTGCCCCATAAATAGTATCTGTCAATTTTGCTACTTCCCGGCTTCCCAGTGCCACGCCGTTTTCTGCTAACTGTTGCCACCTTTTAAATTGCTTTTCCAGATATTCTAAAAAATCCGGCTCCACAACCCCATTTATCGGGGCATTTCCTTTCACTGCTTCCATGTTCTCTTTCTTCCTTTCCCGGTCCTGGTCTTTCCTACCCAGTCACGCCGTTTATTTATTTTTTTGTAACGCTCCAATATCGCTTTTACTTCTGGCATATCCAAAACGTGTACTTCCACTTTCATTTCCGCCATGCTTTCACTTCCTTAAATTGTGATTGTGTGATAGATTGACATTTGCAAATCACTAAAGTTATATTCCGGTGTTTCCTCTGGCTGTAATGGTTTCATAAGTCCACGCTTTTGCCATTCTTTGTGCCGTATTTCCGGCACCGCCTGGAACCTTTTAACTTCCGCACTCAATATTTCCTCTTCAATGTCTGTGTGTTCCATTGATGCTACATACCCGGCATAAATCAGTGTTTTTCCCTTTTTTATCTGCAACCTTTCTGATGATTGTAAAACCCTTATAATATCCTGTGTCTGCATCAAAATCCTCACCCGTTCTTCTGTAAATAAATAACCGCACAAACAAAACCGCAAACCATAACCATTCCCAGGATGCCAAATGCAAGGCGGCGTTTCTTTGGGCTGTCATTTGCTCCCAGTGCGTACATTATCGCCGTCCCTGCGGCCCCTAAATATGTAACGGCTCCCAAAATAGCTACCAGGCCAATGATGCCCATAATCAATATTTTCCCCATGTTCTCTTCCACCTTTCTAAAATGTGAAGCCAACGGCCAACATATAATTTCCTAACATGATTGATAACTGCAAATCCTTTTCTGTTGGTTCCCATACCAGTGCAACGGAAATTCCAAATTCTTCCCGTTCCTCTGCTGCAAAATAAAATCCTCTTTCTTCCACTCTTATTCCTCGCTTTCTGCTTTCTTTATCCCTATAAAAACACGCTCCGCACATGGTACGGCTATGCTGTTTCCCAGTGCCATATAACGGGCATTGTCGGATATTTCTTTGCCGCTTGCCCCGTACCTTGTCCAATAATCCGGGAAGCCGTCCAGACGTTCGCATTCAAGCGGCGTAAGGCGGCGGACACGGTATTTTACTACCCTTGCAATCCGTTCCATTATCACGGCCAATGTTTCACTTCCACCCCCGGCGGCTCCACGGCTCCGCTTTAATGTGCCCACACCCTCTTTCCACTCCGCAAATCCGCTTTGTGCGTATGCTATGGCGTGTCTGTCTGCCCCTGTCAATGTCGGTGCAACGTCCTTGTTTATGCCTGTCTGGTTTCCGCCGTTGCTACTTTTCCGGCCAATCACGTTTCCGGCAATCGTATAAACAGGCAAAAGATAAAGCCCTGTTTTCCCACCGCCGCCCCCGGCACGTCCCATAAGTGTTACGCTCTTTGTGGCATTTATGTAAATTCTGTCTGCGGTTCGGCCAAAATCTAATTTCATTTGTCCGCCTGGTTCCTCTGCCATTCCTCTGCAATCCGTTCCAACAACGCTATTTTCAATATGGTTGGGATTTCCTTTTGCTTCTCCTGTGCCCTGCGAATGATACCCCAACACGCTTTCGCACTCAAAAAGTATTTGTCCGGCACGTCCGCTTCCAAAATCGCTGACAAGATAGATACGTTTTCTACGTTGGGGCACTCCCCAAAATTGAGCATCAAGCATCCGCCATGCGGTACACTGAACCGCCCCCCTGCTCTCTCAATTCCAACCATTCCGGCATTTGCCCATTTTCCACTTTTAGGCATTGGAATGTTGCTTTCTGTGATTTCTTCCAGGACCCGGCGGAAATCTTCTCCTTTATTGCTTGAAAAAGCCCCGGCCACATTTTCCCATATAATGTATTTTGGATATTCTCCATTTGTCTTTTTCCTCATTTCCCTTACTATCCGCACCGCTTCCATAAACAGGCCGGAACGGGCACCGTCAAGCCCCTTTTGTCCCCCTGCAACGCTTAAATCCTGGCAAGGGCTTCCAAAACTGATAATGTCAACCGCCGGAATACTTCCCCCGTCAATCTCGGTAATATCTCCCAGGTTCTCCGCATCCGGGAAGTGCCGCTTTGCTATCTCTATGCAATTCGCTTCAATCTCGCTTATCCATACGGTCTTTATTCCCTGCCGTTCTGCTGCCAGTGGAAAACCTGCGATACCGTCAAAAAGGCTTCCCAGTGTCATGTTAAGTTCCTCGCTTTCTTAATTCTTCATTTTCATGTATGCCACTTTTTCTTCCTTAGTAAAGAAAACCACCCGTGTTGCTATTCCTGCATTATCCAGTTTTTCTTTTATATTTCTGGTTTCCATGCGGTAAAAATTTTCTCTTACACTTCCGCAAGGTTCTGCATAGTCCAACGGCTGTGCTTTTGTGTCCAAAAGGTCTTTTAAAATCCTGGCTGTGGTTTCTCCATACTGCCGGAAAACTCCCCTTTCAATAAATGTTTTTTGCCAAATAAACAATTTGAACCCCAGGGCTTTTTCCACCGCTTCCAATTTTCTTTCCACATCCGGGTCCGTGCTTAACGGTCTATATATCCAACTTTCCTGCTGCCGCATTGCTTCTTTCTCTGGTTTCTTTGTTTCTCCTACCTCTTCAATGAAAATAAGTGCTGAATACTCAACCTCGTGCCCCACAATTTCTTTCCCTCTCATTTTAGGAACTACCGCCGTTTTGTACTGCGTGCATGTTAAGTTCCTCGCTTTCCTGCTACTGTCTTAAATCGTCCTCTGTGCTACCTCTGCCCTGTACGGTTCGCCGCCACGCTTCATTTCATTGTAAATAGTCGCTCTATGCACGCCCACCGCTTCTGCAATCTCTGTAACCCTTGCCCCGGTTTTAAGCATCTTTTCAATCTTTTCCCTATCTGCAAAGGTCAGTCTTTTGTTTCCTTTTCTCATGTTTTCCACCTTTCTTTCTGTTTTTTTGCAATAAAAAAAGAGTGCAACAAGAGTTTTTTATTTCTCTTGTTACACTCTCTCGATTTAATTTATAAATCAGATGCAACAACTTATTTACTCTTGTTGCATTTGATTTTACAACTTACCAGGAGGAAATGTATTTTATCCTATACTTGATGTATTTATTTTACAAAAAATGCCCTTACTTTATCCAGCGTTTCTTCCAGGACAGCATCCGTATGTGCCACAGAAAGGAACATTGCCTCAAACTGTGACGGTGCAAGATGGATTCCGTTTTTGAGCATATACAGAAAATACTCTGAGAATGCCCTGGTATCAGAAGTTTTGGCAGATGCATAATCTTTGACTTCTTCTGTTGCAAAGAAAATACTTCCAAGAGAAGAAACATGGTTTATCTGATACGGACTGTTTGTTTCTTTCAGGATTTCTTCGATACCTCCATATAATTTCTGTCCTTTAACCTCCAGGTCTTTGTAAATTTCCTGATGCTCATAGAGGTATTTAAGCTGAGTCAGTCCTGCTGCCATAGCAATCGGATTTCCACTTAAGGTACCTGCCTGGTATA
>OKTM01000991.1_pt1 | contig 10065 bp, 8 predicted proteins | sample 1606401 | NCBI WGS metagenome assembly OKTM01 (sample SAMEA3879583, study PRJEB24766) | human gut metagenome | biome: human-associated habitat; feature: feces | place: USA | collected 1985/1987 | reverse complement strand
AGAGCGAAGTTGACCCGGGAGATTTAGATGCGAGCATCTCTATCCTTCAGGCAAACCTCAATACTCCGGTGGAGGATGCTGTAGATGATAAGATCATCAGCTCCGGAAGACTTGAGATCGACACGGAGAACCTCAATATCCTTGTGGATGAGTCGATTGACGTGAGGGTGACATACGTGCCGATGGGACACGTCAGAGAGATGAACCTGACCTTTGCAGTAGAGAACCCTGTATCAGCATCTTAGAAAGGAGGTAGAACAGGATGGCAAACCAACAGTTAGTCAATGGAAAAGTGTATGACTGGTCGAGCGTGACCATTTCCACATCCGGCATGGAGAATATCGAACCGACAGAAATCTCCTACGATGATGAGCAGGAGAGCGAGGCTGTATATGGAAAAGGTGGCAAGATCAGAGGCTACGGTACCGGAAATCAGAAGAACTCTGTGAAGCTGAGTATGCTCCGCGAGGACTTTAATGAGATGTGCCGTGTGATCAAGAGCAAGGGATATAAGAACTTTTATAAGTACGTTATCCCGAAGATCACAGTATCCTATGCGGATGAGGGAGCGTCCACCTGTACCGATACCCTGACAAAGGTTGTCTTCTCGAAGCGAAGCTTCAAGGCAGCACAGGGAGACAAGTCCATGAAGGTAGACCTTGATGGAATGGCAATGGGCGGCATCAAGATCAATGACCTTGATGCGTAAATTCACAAAATAAATGTCAAAAATATGGAGGTAAATATCTATGAGTAACGCAGTATTAACAGAGAATGAAGAGAGATTATTCGGAGCAGCCAAGGAAGCTGAAGCAGAAGCTACACAGGAGACAAAGAAACAGGATGTTGAAGAACTGAAGAAGAAATACACAGGAAACGGTCAGAAAATCTACACGATCACAAACACTGTAGCGGTAGATGATGACACTGAGGAAGAGTTCACTTTCCTCTTCAGAAAGCCGAAGCCTGTATCCTATGACAGATATGTCAAGACAATCTCAAACAGCGCAAGCAAGGCATCCAAGACCTTCGCCTTTGATAATATCATTGATGAGCAGAGGGATGAGCTGAAGGATACTCTGGAAGAGTACCCGGCTATGGCAATCTCCCTCGCGGACAAACTGCTCCGTATGCTCGGACTTGCTGACACAACATCAGTAAAAAAACTGTAGACGATGCGAAGGAAGCGTTCAAAGAGAACTTTATAGCCTATGGGAAGATGCTGATATACAAGTATCTTCCCCGGGAAATTGTTCCGGAAAGCTTTGAGGAGCTGACATTTGAAGAGTTCTATGATCTGTATGCTCAAGCGGATTGTGCGAGAGAACTGATCATAGACGAGATCAGGGCAGGAGTTGCTCAGGGTATAGCTGACAATTTTACAGACGAATAAAACAAAAATCCCACAGCCGGGAGCTATGGGATTCTGTACACCTCTATGGTCTTCTAAGGGATAGTATATCACATCACATAAAAAAAGCAACTAGGAGGTGGTTGCATGGGTATGGAGTCTGTCTATAAATTGTCGGTACTTCTTAACGTAGTAGACAACCTGTCCGGACAGATGAACACGATACAGGGAAATGTATCCGGAAGCATCCAAAAGCTTGACTCAGCCTTCGGAACCATGCAGAAAGCCGGGGCAGCTCTGACGGGAGTTGGTGGAGCTATCCTCGGAGTAGGAACCAAGTTGGTGACATCCACCTTCGATACACAGAATGCACTCGGAGAACTGTCATCACTGGGAGTTAAAGACCTGAAGGCGGTAGAAAATGCAGCAAAGAGCTTCTCAGACACATGGGCAGGAACGAGCAAAGCTGACTTCATCACAGCATCTTATGATATTAAGTCAGGTATAGCATCGTTGACGGATGAGGGTGTGGCTCAGTTCACGCAGTTGGCAGCCTTGACAGGTAAAGCCACCAAGTCCACCACAGAGGAGATGGGCTCACTGTTTGCTACAGGATACGGTATCTACAAGGGCGCCTATGATGACCTGTCAGACCTTGAGTTCGGTGAGATGTTCTCCGCAGGAATCGCTACGGCGGTTAAGAATTACAAGACATCAGGTTCGGAGATGGCGAGTGCGATCAGTGCGTTGGGAGCTACGGCAACGAATAACAACGTGCCACTTGAGGAACAGCTCGCTATCCTTGGACAGTTACAGACAACCATGTCGGGCTCTGAAGCCGCGACAAAGTACAAGTCCTTCCTGAATCAGGCAACGAAAGCAGGAGAGGCACTCGGATTGCAGTTGACGGATGATAACAACCGACTGCTCTCTACACCGGAAATCCTCGAAAAACTGAAAGGAAAGTACGGAGAAACCATAGACGCAGTAGAGAAGAAAGAGCTGAAGGATGCCTTCGGAACAGATGAGGCGGTTGCCATGATCGACCTTCTCTACAACAACGTGGACTCCCTGACAACCGGAGTGGATGACTTATCGGCATCCATGAAGCAGGGGTCATCAGTCACAAAAGAGATGGCAGAAGCCATCAACAACACGCCCGAGCAGAAGTTCCAAGTGCTAAAGCAACAGATACATAACAATGCTGAGGAACTTGGAAACGGACTACTTCCTGCGGTCAATGACACAATGGATAAGGTGAGCGGTCTGATCAAGCGCGGAGGCGAGTGGATAAGCAACAACCAACAGACGGTACAGACCATCATGAATATAGCGTTGAAACTTGGAGTATTCCTTGTAGTAGCCGGAAGCGTGATGGGAATAGTGGGAAGCCTCGGCAAGCTTTTCTTGTCGATGAAGAACACGATCGGGATAGTGAAGACCGCGGTGATGGGACTCAACACAGCATTCCTTGCATCGCCCGTGACATGGGTCATTGCCGGGATAGTTGCCCTGATAGCGATATTCGTTGTCCTATGGAACAAGTCGGAAGCCTTCCGAAACTTTTGGAAGGGACTATTTGCACAGGTTCAAAATGCAGTACAACAAGCATGGACGAGCATACAGCCTGCGCTACAGAAACTCGGACAGAAGCTGACCGAACTATGGCAGGCGGTACAGCCGATCATCCGGATTATAGAAAAAGTCGGAGCCGTTGTCCTGACTGTCCTTGGTGCTACTTTTGCCGGGGCGATACAGGGAGCACTCTCAGCACTGACCCCTCTGATCAATGCACTGACAAGCTTCGCATCATTCGTGACCAACGTGGTGAATGCGGTCGTTGCACTATTCCGGGGCGATTTTTCAGGAGCTCTCGACTTTGCATCAGCCGCAGCCGATGATTTTAAGAACTTCATCCTGAACGGATTCGATGCGATCCTCTCATTTATCGGTGGCTTTGCATCCGGATTTTTGGATGCGGTGGGCGGTGCCCTGTCTGCAATCGGAATTGATGCGTCAGAGACGATATCGAAGATGAAGGATACCGTGAAAAACGGGCTTGAAGCCGTGAAGGGATTCTTCGGAAACATCTTAGGGGCGGCATCCGATACGGTCAAGGAAAAGCTTGGCAACATGAAAGCTGCATATGAGGAACACGGTGGTGGAATCAAAGGTGTGGCAGCCGCAGCTATGGAAGGTGTGAAGGGGTATTTCACATCAGGATACACCTTTATAGACAACCTGACAGGCGGCAAGCTTACGAGCATCAAAAACTCAGTAAGTGAGAAAATGTCCGGAGTTGCGGAGACAGTATCATCCAAGATGTCCGCAGCGAAGGAGTATGCATCAACGCAATTATCGGCAATGCAGGCATCTTATGAGTCTCACGGAGGCGGTATCAAGGGTGTGGCAGCCGCAGCTATGACGGGCGTACAGAATACGTTCTCGACAGCATACTCGGCACTGGACACTATGACGGGCGGAAAGCTTTCAAGTATCAAAAATACTGTAAGTGAGAAGATGTCCGGGGTTGCAAACGCAGTGTCAACCGGAATGTCGGCAGCCAAGAACTACGCAACAACACAATTATCTGCGATGCAGGCATCCTATCAGTCACATGGTGGGGGCATCAAGGGCATCGTGGCAGCAACAATGACCGGGGTGCAGGGTACCTTCAGTACAGCGTACTCCGCGATCAACACATTAACAGGAGGAAGGCTTGAGAGTGTCCGCTCTACGATTGCTAACAAAATACAGTCAGCGAGAGATACGGTCAACTCCGTGCTTGAAAGCATCAAGTCGGCATTTTCGTCTAAGCTTCAAGCAGCTCATTCAGTAGTGACCGGAGCAATATCACGAATCAGGTCAGCCTTCAATTTCTCGTGGCATTTGCCTAGCCTGAAGCTCCCACACATCAGCGTGAGCGGAGGAGTTGCTCCTTTTGGAATTGGCGGAAAGGGTTCCCTGCCGCATTTCTCTATCCAGTGGTACAAGGATGGAGGTATCCTGAACGGAGCTACGATCTTCGGACAGATGGGCGATAAGATGCTCGGAGGCGGAGAAGCCGGAGCTGAGGCAGTCCTTCCACTTGCCACTCTGTGGACAAAGATGAAGGAAGTTGTCGGCAACGTAGTCAAGGGCGAGAATGAGGAGAGCAAGTCAGATGTACAGCAGACAGGCGCAAGTATTACAAGCGCACTGACATCCAAGGCTTCAACCTTTAAGCGCGAGAAAGAGACAACCACAACAACAAACAGGGAGACAATAACTACAGAGAGATGGGGAAAGAACGGAAGCATGAACATCAACAGCATCCACTTCACGGTAGACATCAGCAAGATCAAAGACTTGCCATTACTCTACAAACTGATAGATGAGCTGAAGGATGCACAGAACCGGACGAATGTACCTGTCTATGCGTAGGAGGTGAAACAAGGTGCTTTATGTAAGAGACAAGGTAGCAAAGCTTGGAAATGTGATACTCGGAGGAGAAGTCACGAGCGTGGAGATCACGGAAGCCGGAAGCGTATATGTAGCACAGGATGAAAAGGGGCGGTATAAGAAGTCCCAACCTGTGGGATATGAAAATGGCAAGGTGAACATTGATATCCTGCTTGAAGACATGAGCGGATACTCCACGCTTGCACAGCTTAGGGATATGCAGAATCTCTTTAAGGGGAACGGGCAGGATAAGCCGAAGCTCCTTCCGATTGTCAACGATGACTGTGCTGCAAGAGGAATCACACAAGTGTATTTTAAGACCCTGACATCCAAGAAAGTGATCTCAGAAAGTAAGAGAATCGCCACCTTAGAGCTGTGGGCTCCGAACATTGGCACGGTCAAAGTAATCAAGAAAAAGAAGAGCACCAAGAAAAAGAAGAGCACCAAGTCAAAGAAAAGCAAGAGTAAAAAGAGATATTTCCACGGCAAAAGAAAGATTTATGATTATTTAACTATGTATTTTGTATTTGCAGATGTTTTCATTTGATGTCGGATATTTGCACTTGTTTTGCTCTTCTTTTCACAAAACGCATAAAACGAATACATTGCATCTTTTTCGCTTATTTTTGACTTTCGTTTTTTATGGAAATACATTATACCTTTGCAAGACAACCATAGATAAAAATAGTTATGAAGCAAAGGCAACATATATTCCAATCGTGGGCAATAGAAGTAGTAACAGTGCTTCTGGCATCCACAATATCATTTCCAGTAAGTGATGCTTTGAATGTGCAGTTAAGCATTCTCCCTTTTGTCATGGTAGCTTGTTATGTTGCTCTAAAACTCATTTACCATTTATACCTCTCTCTGTCGGCACATATAATATCTCTTGCTTTTTTAGTCCGCCATAAGCCTACGAAATCTGACCGACAAACTAAAGATGATTGCACTTTTGCAACTGCTATATCTACGGTTGACAATGACAATATTCAAATGAAACGGATGGAGTTATTCCATTATGAGTACCAGCACAAAGAACGACAATACCTACAGCAAAAAGAAAGAGAAGAAGATGAAAAACTACAAGCCGTATTGCAATACACTCGAAATACATTCAGGCAGTTTGATTTTAGCGAAGAAGAAATTTTCCAAATCTGCGAATGTGTCCGATACTTTGTCACCAATCAGCAAGCTCTTAGCGTAAACATCCACATCAAACGGCGTACAGCTGTTACCCAAATTTCATTAAAGAACTTCGCTTGGAACATTGCTTTCCAATATAACATCAGCCGGGATGTCACGGCTCAATTCGTTATACAAACATTCCACGAATGGTTTGTCAATTCCACCATTGATACAATCAGAAAGAATTTGCGAACAACAACTGGAAATCATAAGATTAAAATAGATGAGCAAATTATCAAACACCCAACCATATCAAACTGAGAAGAAAAGACATCAATAAAACAAATAAGGGAAATACTTATTTTCATAAATTGCGATATGATGTTAATGCAAACAGATTCTATAAAGTTGATGTTGAAATTGATCTCTTGTTAAATTATCCTTTTCAATCTTCCAAAATTTTGGTAATTCGACTAAATTGCCTAATTTTGTAAATTAAAGAAAATAAATTCATTATGAAGCAGGCTGATTACATCAAGCAAATAGCAAAATTTGCCTTAGCAAATGACAATGCTCGTTTGCGAGATTTGTTGTATCAGTATGTAGAATATTCTCAACAAAATAACAGAGGCAAATTTGCAACTGAAATCCTATCTATCATTAAAGATTCTGATAGAGAGAATTCATTGGGAAAGCTAAAGAATATCGACTAAATAAGCATTTTGACTACAAAGCTGACGAGTATATTTTACAGACAGTAACGTCTTCATTTACAATGAAGGATTTAGTTTGTACGCAAGATGTTCGTGAGGAATTTGAATATTTTATCAAGGAAAGACAACAAACTGAGGCTCTTGTCCAAATGGATATTCCAGTATCCAATAAGATATTGCTTCATGGCCCATCAGGATGTGGAAAGACATTAAGTGCCTATGTATTAGCTGGCGAATTGAATCGTCCACTGATTATAGTCAATTTGGGTACAGTCATTTCATCGAGACTAGGAGAAACAAGCAAAAATCTCACTCAAATATTTAAGACTGCAGTTCAGGAAAAAGCTATTGTTTTGCTTGATGAGTTTGACAGCTTAGGGAAAATAAGAGATTACGATCAAGATCATGGCGAAATGAAACGGGTTGTAAATACCATATTACAACTATTTGATTTTGTAAGTCAAGATACTATCATCATTGCAGCTACTAATCAATTACAAATGATAGACGAAGCCCTTATTAGAAGGTTTGATTTATCTATTAAGATGGATTTACCAAACTCTGAACAGGTACATGCTCTTATCCAATATACGATTAAAGATCGGTTCGTCTTTGACGATGAACAAGTCAAAGAAAACATTATCAATAGCGAATGTAGAAATTTGTCCTACTACGTTATAAAACGCGCTTTGCTTAATGCAATCAAACGGAATATATTAGATGGATATAATGACAATATTATTCGAACTAATATTTGGAAAAAACTCTTAAACGATAAAAGGATTAGCTAATGCCAATCCTTTTATCGTTTAAATTTAAATTATAGTTCTGCTTCAAGAGCAGCCTGAGCAATAGCTTCCACTATATTGACTTGCTCCAAACTATCGTATAAACTGTTCCCATCCAATTCTGCAGAATGTTTTTGTTCAATCGTCAGCACAAATGAGAATGGATGATTTGTGCCTTCTAAATACTCACGACCTGTGCATCGAAAAATAATAGATATCTGATTACGAATCTTTTCGATTTCATCACGGCTAATATTTAAACTCATCTTCTGTACATTTGAGAACATTTTACTTGATACAGGGTAAAAATCATCAGACCATGAACCTACGCTAGACTTTATTGCCATTCTATCCTTATCGTCAGAGGCTCTTTTACTTGCATATTCCTCTGCATTCTTTCTTGGTTCATCATGATTCATACTATTTCCAAAGTTAAAAGCAATATGAATTGGGCAATAAGATAATACATCAGCCCGTTTAGGATTAAACTTATAGCAAAGTGTAGCAGTTAAAGTTAATAATACACCTTTCTTTGAGTATTGAAGTAAATAATTAGGGATATTCAGATTAACAACCTTGTGACTATCGAAAGCTATTGTATCTTCAATAACAAACGTACAACGATTATCGTCTGAATCTATACACTTAGAAATGTTAGGCACACCATGACCAGAAATATACTTGGATAATCGTTCTGCACTATACTTTTTGGATAAAAGAGTTTTCTCTTTACTATCAACATAGGGATATGAATTATTATCCAAAAATTTCAATTCATCGATAATCTCTTCGAGATAATACTTTTTAATCGGTTCTGCACTATTAATCATCAAAGCCTTCACTGATTGCATATTTATGTTAGGATATTTACTAACAATCTTAGCTGCAATATTAGCTGCTAATGGAGTTGCGTAACTCGTTCCAGAGTTTTGTTCTATTTTCAGGCCTGTTCCATCTATTCTCGGTGCTAAAACTAGCATGCGTGACTCAACATCCAATTGGTCACCACCAGGCATAACAATATCTGGCTTAAAGAGATTCTTATTTTTTTGGTTGTTCTTGAAACGAGTGCCATTAATCAACGAATTGTAGTCTATGTGGTATTTACGCGAATAATAAGCAGGAAACTCACACCCCAAACTCAATCCATGATTACCGTGATTAATATTATAACTTTCAGCAATAGCACCAACAGACATGTTGTTCATGCTTTCACTAGGTTCACAAAGATTCATACACTCGCCGTCGTGACACTCTGTTTCTTCTATCGAAATGAAGGGATTATAATAATGATTCGGATATTTCAGAAAACGCTTAACTCTTTCACTCGTATTAGGATTAGCAGCAACAATCTGCATATTCTTAATATCCTCTTCACTAAGATTACCAACGGAAATAAAAATCAGCAAATCATATATGTAGGCTAATTCGTCAAGTATATATGCATAAGTAGAAATATCCTCATTATAAAATTTTCCACGAACGGACATTGAAAGATTAAAGATACGAATGCCATAGTTTTGATGAGCTATAGTGATAGCCTCTTTTATGTCGGCGATGTTCACGAGTCCAGTTTCGCCTCTCTGTACTTTGATAGAAAAGATTTTGGCATCAGCATCAACTACGTTAGCATCCATGTTACGATAGAAGTTGTTTCCGAATGCAGCTAATGTTGCAACAGTTGTACCATGACTTGAATCGGACCTTAAATCAATCTCATACGGATGCGGGGTATTCTTATCAACTAAATCAAGTCCATCATGTTCCAATATGGGATCTAGTACGGCCAGTCTTTGAACACCTGTATCAATTACACCAATAATTGGTGCTCCTTCCAGCAAATTTAAAGTTGCATCTGACACCCTTTCCAAATCACCAAAAGTGTTAGGACGTACACGAGTAGTGTACAAAGATTGAATTCTTTGTATCACATCAAAATTATCCAATAAAATAGCCAAATCATCTTTAGAAATGAAGTTTATTTGGTATATTCCAGATTCTATCCTTTTATAAAGAATCTGCTTCTGATCTAAATACTCCTCCATTGCTTTCACTATAGCTTGATGTTTCATCGCTATTCTAGGTGAACTCTCCACCAACTCTAGAAGTACATCATGAGCATCATCGCTTGTAATACCAAAAGGCTTCATCGAATCACTATCCCAATAACTAAAACCGGCCATCAAAGTCAGTGGCTTATATTCTGTACTTTCGTTATTTTCTTCCGTTGAAAAGGAATCAATTTGAGTTATAAAAACATCATTAAATCGATCTTCGTCAACTATAGCGAATAGGACAGTCTGATTCATGTTGGAATAATTAAGCTCGGATAATCCATAGACTTGGCAATATTGTCTTGTTAAGGTGCTATCTGCAATTTTCAAAAAATCAATAGACAGCATATCAAAATGTTCACTTACCACATCTTGTCTCCGTAAGCTATGGCGTTCTTCTAAGGCTTGCTTAAAATTAATTCGGCAACGATGAAGCTTTTCTCTCTGCCGACAATAATTCTTTTCGTCTTCCGAAGTTTCTTCTTCATCATCTCTGCCTCTTGTTCGGTTAAACTTAAGGCAGATACCAAATTCGTTCTTTAAAAACAGATGACTTTTACCCATTGTATCGAACCATTTAATAAATACAAAAC
>OKTM01000985.1_pt1 | contig 10125 bp, 8 predicted proteins | sample 1606401 | NCBI WGS metagenome assembly OKTM01 (sample SAMEA3879583, study PRJEB24766) | human gut metagenome | biome: human-associated habitat; feature: feces | place: USA | collected 1985/1987 | reverse complement strand
TGTTCTTTCCGGTCGATCTGCATAAAAAATTTCAGGAGCACATATCCATTATCCGTCAGCTGACGTTCAAATCTCCGGATACTGTCAATCCGTTTTACATAATTGTCACCCTTCAGCTTTTTATCCATACGTTCACGACAGGTCTGGTCCATCCATCCTGAATCCAGAAATGTAAACTTGCCCGCTTCCGGGATTTCCCTGAAATATCGGTAAAGAAATGGTTTCCGAAGGTCTTCCTCTGTAGGCGCTGACATAGTCGCAACTTTGAAGAAACGAGGATCGATATTCTTGATCACCTTGCTTATGGTACTTCCTTTTCCGGAAGCTCCCCAGCCTTCAAACAACACGATCACCGGAATCTTATGCTCTTTCAGAGCCATCTGCAATTCATATAATCTGGTTCTTGCAGCGCTTAAACGCACTTTGATATCCTCTTTTTCCGGAATCTGTTCCGGGTTCCAGTTTTTCAACATCTGCATCGTCCTTCCTTGAATTTTTTGAATATTCATATTATACCACAGAAGATCTTATTTTACGATAATTTTTACATAATTTTAACCTTTAATCCTCACAAAAGCAAACAAATTGCACAACAAAAATCATTCATAAGCATCGAAAATCTTTTTAACCTCTTGACATTTTTGTCGCCGCTTCATACAATAGACGCTGATTGTTATTTTTTTAACTTCATAAAAAAGCAGTGCCTGAAAACTGTTGAAATAATAAAGATCAAGGAGCCGATCATGAAACTCACAGAAAAACTTCTGCAGAAAATGGAACAGAAAAAAGAACTCTATGGCGATGGCATCATCATGCCGGACGGGGATTACCGTCTGATCCAGGATGGACACTTAAAAACTCTCATGTCCCTTCTTCCATATACAGAAAACGAAATCTGGAAAATGATCCCCGATGATGATTCCGCACTTTTCTGGCTGGTAGAAAAAACAAGCTGCGTACTGACCGATGTCAATTCCACGATCGGAATGAAGATGACCCCCGCACAGCAGAAAACCTACGAAGCACTTTCCAGTCGCGGGATCATCTCTGATGAATATTATGATCTTACCAAACAGCGGGAAAAAGTAAAAGCTGCCCGGGCTAACGCCTGAGCAGCTTTTATTTATATCTGTCAGTCCTCATACCCTTCCAGAAAAGAATGTTTCACTCCATCTTTTTTGTATGCGATAACTGTATGAAGATTAACATTTTCCACACTTCGGAAAATATTACTTTCTACATGTGGATTTACCTTCTTAAGTTCTGCGATCAGATTCTTGATCTCCATTCTCTTGGAAACACTGGTACCATCTGTACGACAGGTAGTACAGGTATCGGTAAATTTACATGCACACTGGATAAAATGAAGGTCATTATAATCTCTCCAGTGTTTGATATCTGCCTCCCGGATCAGATACATAGGACGGATCAGCTGCATTCCCTCAAAATTTGTACTATGGAGCTTCGGCATCATAGTCTGTACCTGCGCTCCGTAAAGCATTCCCATCAGGATCGTCTCGATCACATCATCATAGTGATGTCCAAGAGCGATCTTGTTGCAGCCAAGCTCCTTTGCCTTGCTGTAAAGATAGCCCCTTCTCATACGGGCACAGAGATAGCATGGGGATTTTTCTATATTATAAACCGCATCGAAGATCTCAGTCTCAAACACTGTGATCGGAATCCCGAGAAGCCTGGCATTGTGCTCGATCACCGCACGGTTTGCCTCATTATATCCCGGATCCATCACAAGAAACACCAGTTCAAAGGGAAACTTGTTATGACGCTTCAGTTCCTGGAACAGTTTGGCCATCAGCATAGAATCCTTACCACCGGAAATACAGACTGCTATCTTATCTCCCGGCTTCACCAGCTCATAATCGTTGATTCCCCTAGCAAATCTGGAAAACAGCTGCTTATGGAACTTTTTGCGGATACTCAGCTCGATATCCTTCCGCCGCTGTTCCATTGCATCATTTTCCTCTTCTTCACTGTCCTCTTTACCGGATTCTTTCTGCATCTGCTGAAAAAGCCATCCTGTATATCCACCTTTCAGGCTCAGTGCGGGAATTCCTTTTTCCCGGAGCATCTCTGCACCCTCCTGGCTGAAAAGCCCTCTTGTACAGTAAAGGACCGGTATCTTATCCCCCCTCAGTTCTTCTGCCCGCTCTTCCAGTTCCTGTTCCGGAACAGAGATTGCTCCCGGGATCATTCCATATTCTACAGTTACTTTATCACGGGTATCTATCAGAAGATATTTCCCCCGTTCTTTCTCTATCTGGTCAAAAGAAATCTCCAGTGTTTCTTCATTCATACTGCTATTATTCCTTTCCTTACATTTTCAAAGTTTCTGGTTCATATTGTAAGCCTTCCCGTCAAAAACCTCAAGAAGATTTTCCCGAAGGTTCCCGCGTTATTAGAATGCTGCTGTTCACTTTGTTCTCAACAACCCAGCCTGTACTTTTTTCTGAAAATCAGTTATAATATTTTTGTTTGTAAAAAAATTTTCACCAAGGAGGATACCGGAAATGAAAACACAGAATCAGACTATGCTCTCTGAGAATACACTGACATCCCGGCCCACAGATATTATTGCGGGATTTCCTGTACGTCCCGGGTTTTTTGAATTAAATGGCGCTACTCCTCTTTCCAACGGAGTCAACTTTACCGCACATACCCGCCACGGTACATCCTGCGAGCTTCTTCTTTTCCACTCCGGAGAAGAGGAACCCTTCGCAGTCCTTCCTTTTCCCAATGCCTGTCGTATCGGTGATGTCTACTCCATGATCGTCATGGGACTGGACATCGAAGATCTGGAGTACGGCTACCGCATTGACGGTCCTTACGAACCGGAAAAGGGTCACATCTTCGATAAGACAAAGGTTCTTCTTGATCCTTATGCCAAAGCCGTTGCCGGTCAGCGTGAATGGGGCCAGCAAAAGATCGGAAGCTATCATGCCCGTGTGGTACGTGATTCCTTTGACTGGGAAGACATGCCGCAGTCCACCCGTAAGATCAGTGACCTGATCATCTATGAGCTTCACGTCCGCGGCTTTACACAGGATTCTTCTTCCGGTGTTATGCACCCGGGAACCTTTGCCGGTCTTCGTGAAAAGATCCCTTATCTCAAGGAACTGGGGATCAACGCCGTAGAGCTGATGCCGATCTTCGAGTTCGACGAGAATATGAATGCCCGTACTGTAAATGGCAAACGGCTTCTGGAATACTGGGGATACAATTCTGTCAACTTCTTTTCTCCAAACACCAGCTATGCTTCCAAGCCGGAGCATAACTGTGAGGGAACTGAGCTGAAAGAGCTGATCCGTGAGCTCCACGAAAATGGCATCGAAGTAATTCTTGATGTTGTATTCAATCATACCGCCGAAGGAAACGAGCTGGGAAAAACCTTCTGCTTTAAGGGCTTTGACAATAAGGTTTATTATATGCTGACTCCAGAGGGAAATTACTACAATTTCAGCGGATGTGGAAATACTCTGAACTGTAACCATCCCATTGTACGTCAGATGATCCTTGAATGCTTACGTTACTGGACCATCAACTACCGTGTAGACGGCTTCCGCTTCGATCTTGCCAGCATTCTCGGACGCCATGAGGACGGTTCTCCACTTAACAATCCGCCCCTTCTGGAGCTTCTCGCTTACGATCCGGTCCTTAGAAATGTCAAACTGATCGCAGAAGCCTGGGATGCCGGCGGGCTGTATCAGGTTGGTTCTTTCCCTGCCAGCCGCAGATGGGCTGAATGGAATGGCCGTTACCGTGACTGCCTCCGTTCCTTCCTGAAGGGAGATTTCTGGAATGCTTGGGACGCTGCATGGAGTATTTCCGGTTCCGGTGATCTGTACGGAGGCTTTTATTCTGATCATAATGACAATTATGCAGGATACAATTCCTGTGTCAATTTCCTTACCTGCCACGATTGCTTCACCATGTATGATCTTTATTCCTACAATGAAAAACACAACGAAGCAAACGGCTGGAATAACACCGACGGTTCCAACGATAACCGCAGCTGGAACTGTGGAGAAGAGGGCGATTCCACCAACCCCGAAGTGCTCTCCCTCCGCTTCCGCATGATACGAAATGCCTGTGCTGTACTGATGTCCAGCCGCGGAACCCCGATGTTCCTTGCAGGTGATGAATTCGGAAACACAAAACACGGAAATAACAATACCTACTGTCAGGATAACGAAACCTCATGGATCAACTGGAAGCTTCTGGAGAAAAATCACGATCTTTTTGAATTTTTCAAATTTATGATCCGGTTCCGTAAAGACCACCCTGTTATCTCCCGGAAGCTTCCCAACGCAGTATGCGGTATGGAAAATATCCACACTCATAACATTGACGCAAGGGATGTGACCATTCCAAGAGATGCCCACACCTTCGCTGTAAGCTTTGCAGGCTATGATAAGAGCAAAGGCACTGATGACCTGATCTACATTGTGATCAACGCATACTGGGAGGACGTAACGGTCACACTTCCGGAGCTTGCCCGTCCCGGTGCATGGTATCTCTGTGTCAACACGTTCGGTGACGGAAATGGCCGTTATTTCTACGAAAAAGGCCAGGAGCCACGCATTGAACACGATTTCTGCATGCGGCCCAGATCCGTTGCCATCTTTACCGGCCGCAATTATTAGAATTTATATCAGGGGCAAAATTCTTTTTGTCCCCGTCTGAAAGAAATGGAGTATTTTGAATGGAATTAAAAAACAGAACTTTGTCCAATTTTGCAGAACTTGTAGAAACAGGTGAATGTAAAAAATTCCGCGGTCGTCTGAAGACAGGCATCGACCTTGGTACTGCCAATACCGTTCTTGCCGTTGTCGACCGGAATAACCGTCCCATAGCCGGAATTTCCGCACCATCCCATGCGATCCAGGATGGAGTGATCGTCAATTACTATGAATCTGTCCAGCTTGTGACAAAGCTTAAAAATGAGCTGGAGGAAAGGCTTGGCACAGAACTTATTTACGGTGCTGCTGCCATCCCTCCAGGAGTTTCTGAGGGCAGTGTCAAAAGCATCGGCTATGTTCTGGAGGGTGCCGGTTTCGAGGTTACAAATATCGTGGACGAGCCTACTGCCGCAGCTGCTGTCCTTAAGATCACAGACGGTGCTGTTGTGGATGTGGGTGGCGGCACAACCGGTATCAGCATCCTGAAAGACGGAAAAGTTATCTACACCGATGATGAGGCTACTGGCGGCAGCCATATGACCATGACAGTCGCCGGTCACTATAAGATCCCTTATGAGGAAGCCGAAGTATTGAAAACTACTCCGGAAAAAGAAGACGAAATTTTCCCTGTGATCAAGGCCACTGTAGAAAAAATGGCTGTGATCACCGAGAAATTTCTAAAGGGCTATCAGGTTCCGGCTGTTTATGTAGTTGGCGGTTCTTCCATGTTTAAGGAATTTACTACCGTTTTTGAAAAGAGGCTGAAGCTTCCGGTATACCGTCCGGTCCATCCGCTTCTTGTCACGCCCCTTGGCATCGCATATCACTGTGAGCTGCCAAAAATCTAAGCTCTTCCCGGTCTGGTCCTACGATTCTCCAGAAGGCAAACAACCTCCACTGAATCGGTGAGCGGGAACATATCAACCGGCTGCATCTTCTTTACCAGGTAATCTCTCTTAGTAAGGCAGGCAAGATCTCTTGCTAGGGTTTCCGGGTTGCAGGATACATAAACAATTTTTTCCGGTGAAAGAGTCAAAAGGGAGTGAAGGAATTTACGGTCACTTCCGGAACGTGGCGGATCCATGAGAACAACCTCCACCTTCTCTCCCTCTGCTGCCATTCCTTCCATAAACCATCCTGCATCTCCCGGAACAAAACGAACATTACGGATCTTGTTTTCCCTGGCATTCATTCTGGCATCACGGATAGCATCACGGTTCAGTTCTACACCAATGACATCCCTGGCATTCCCGGAAGCGATGATCCCGATAGTACCTGTGCCGCAGTAAGCATCGATCACCCTCTCTTTTCCTGTCATTGCCGCAAACTCCATAGCCTTTCCGTAAAGTACTTCTGTCTGCACAGGATTTACCTGATAAAAAGAAGATGGAGAAATACGGAAGGTCAGTCCCATAAGTCGATCTTTGATGAATCCCGGTCCGTAAAGTACGATATTGCGGTCTCCAAGTACCATGCTTGTCTGTCTGTCATTGACATTGAGAACCACCGTAGTGATCTCCGGATGCTCTTTACGGAGAGCTTTTACAAAGTTATTCTTAGATGGAAATATTGGAGAAACCGTAACTAATACCACCATGATCTCTCCTGTGGAAAAGCCTCTCCGCACAAGCACATGGCGGAGAAGTCCATATCCTGTATCCTCATCATAGGTCTTGATCTTAAAGGATTTCAGCATACCACGTATGGTACGGATGATCTCCTGACTTTTTTTATCTTCGATCATACAGTCATCTACGGAAACGATCCTATGACTCTTCTCCTCATAAATCCCGGAAATTACGTTTCCCTTCCGGTCACGGCCAAAAGCTGCATGAACTTTGTTTCTGTAATAATAGGGATCTTCCATTCCAATGATCGGCTCTACTTTTCCGAATTTTTTCAGAAGGCCTTCTGTAATTCTCTGTTTCCTGCGAAGCTGCTCCTGATAGGATACACCCTGATAACGGCAACCGCCGCATTTCTTCGCAACTGAACAGACAGTCTCTTTCTGTTCCATTTTTATCTCTCCTCTTTTATGGGCACAAAAAAGATGTTCCCAGTTATTTTCACTGAGAACATCTTATCAGACCTTTTCTTTTTTTACAAGAAAATCCTTGGCCTACTCCTGATATGGCTCATTAAATACAAGAATATGTTTCTTCACATTCTCGTAAGTACCCTGGACCATAGCCTCATTGAGGTCAAAGAAATTATGCTTGTCTGTTGATTCCATATATTTCTCCACATGAGCTGTCAGGCTGTTAAAGCTTGCTGTGGCAATATTCACCTTACGGATGCCAAGAGAGATCGCCTTCTGGAAATCTTTATCGGTGATGCCACTGCCGCCATGAAGAACCAGCGGAATATCCACTTTCTCATGGATCTTCTCCAATACATCAAAAGCAAGCGTCGGCGCTACCGGATAATTACCATGGGCATTCCCGATGGCAACTGCAAGCGCATCAATACCTGTCTCTCTTGCGTAAACGACCGCATCATCCGGATCTGTGCAGCGGATACCGTGGTCACAGTTTCCATCCTCACTTCCGCCCACAAGTCCAAGCTCAGCCTCAACTGTAGCACCGTATTTACGTGCTTTCTCCACAACGGCCTTTACTCTGGCGATGTTTTCCTCAAAAGGAAGCGTAGAAGCATCCAGCATAACCGATGTAAAGCCAAGCTCCAGAGCCTTGTCAACCGTCTCAAAAGTAAGACCATGATCCAGATGGACAGCCACATCCACCTTAGCCTCCTTTGCAGCCTGTACCATCATCGGTCCCATCAGGTGAAGCGGAGAATTTTTCAAACGCACCTCCGCGATCTGAAGGATGATCGGAGTATCCAGTTCTTCTGCTGCGCGGATCGCACCTCTTACCATTTCCATATTACCAACACTGAAAGCACCGCAGCCAATATTTTTCTCTTCGGCACGTCTCAGCAGATCTTTCATTTTCACAAGTGCCATGATTCGGCCCTCCTGTCCTGTTTATCGTACACTGTTTGCATCTTACAGAAAAAAGCGGTGTCAAAGCACTACTGGCTGATACCGCTTTTTCTATGCAAAGCGGACATCTTTATTCCGCTTAACTGTACATCAGCATGCACCTATTTCCCTGTCGTAATTATAAGCCTGTCTTCTCAGCAATGAATTTTCTTGCACGGATCGCATACTCAAGCGGATTAGCCTTAGCCGGATCCTGCTCAGCCTCAACAACCATATATCCTTCGTAGCCTGCATCCTCGAGAACCTTGAAGATCGGATCATAGTTGATGCATCCATCTCCCGGAATCGTGAAGGCACCGGCTCTTACGCCTGCAAGGAAGCTCATGTTTTCTTTCTTAACCTGCTCAACAACTTCCGGACGGATATCCTTCAGATGAACATGTTTGATCCTGTGAACATATTTCTTTACGACCTCAAGAGGATCCTCTCCACAATATGTAAAGTGACCGGTATCAAAAAGAAGACTTACATATTCAGGATCTGTATTCTCCATCATACGGTCAACCTCAGCAAGGCTCTGTACAACAGTACCCATATGATGATGGAAAGTAAGAGCAATACCATACTCCTCTTTTGCGATCTTACCAAGCTTGTTCATACCTGTGCAGAAGGTATCCCACTCTTCGTCATTCATCTCATATTTATGTCCGAAAACCGGAGTATCCATCTGGCCCTGAACACTGTAGCTCTGCTCAGATGCGCCGATCACTTTCGCACCCATAGCTTTCAGGAAAGTAAGCTGTGCACGGAACTCCTTCTCAACCTCCTCAAACGGTTTGGTGATCAGGAAGCTTGAGAACCACTGGTTACAGATCTCAACACCACGAAGTTCAAGAGCCTTCTTAAGAACCTCAGGATCCTTCGGATACTTGTTACCCACCTCGGAGCCTGTGAAACCGGCAAGAGCCATCTCACTGACGCACTGCTCAAAAGTATTCTCTTTGCCAAGATCCGGCATATCATCATTTGTCCATGCAATTGGTGCAATACCAAGCTTTACTTTATTCTTATCAAACATTGGTCAATTCTCCTTTTTATTTGAATTATTCCATAATCTCAGAAATCTTAACCGGTCTGTGCTCCTCACTGGATTTCTTAGCTGCAAGACCCATTAATACCGGTTTCAGACCATCATAAACATTAAGAGGTGTCTCTTTGTCATTAACGATCGCATCAATAAATGCTGCAACCTCTTTACCATAAGCATCCATGTATCTCTCAAGGAAGAAGAACATCGGCTTCTCACCTGTAACACCCTCAGCATTGCTGATCACTGTGGAAGACTGGCTGTCATTGGAAATAGCAGCCATACCATCAGAACCGAAAACCTCAGCTCTCTGATCATAGCCATAGGAAGCTCTTCTGCAGTTATCGATAACAGCAATAGCACCATTCTCCATCTGAAGAGTGATAACAGCTGTATCAACATCCCCAGCCTCACCAATAGCCGGATCAACCAGATTTGCGCTCTGAACATAAACCTCTGTAGCATCGCAGCCTGCAAGATAACGAACCATATCGAAATCATGAATTGTCATATCCAGGAACATGCCACCGGAAACCTTAACATAATCAATGCTAGGCGGCTCAGGATCGCGGGAAGTGATCTTGATGATCTCCGGTTTACCAACCTTACCAGCTGCAACAGCCTGCTGAAGAGACTCAAAGTTATGGTCAAATCTTCTGTTAAAACCAACCTGATATTTCAGATTTGTGCCCTCAAGAGCATCGATAACCTCTTTGATCTTGGCAATGTCATGATCGATCGGTTTCTCACAGAAAACATGCTTGCCAGCCTTGATAGCCTCTACAGAAATCGGAGAATGAGTATCTGTAGAAGAACAGATCAGAACTGCGGAAATCTCAGGGTCGTTGATGATCTCCTTATAATCCTTAGTCGTGTGCTCAACACCCATGCTCTTAGCCCATGCAGCAGTCTCATCATTTAAGAAAGGATCTGCAACCGTCTTGATCACCGCATCCGGCACCCTTGTTGTGATACTGGTAATATGAACTCTACCAATTCTACCTGCTCCGATAATACCAACTTTAATCATAGTTTTGATCTCCTTTTGATTTATTTTCCCAATGTAATCTCTTTGCGTGTCCGAACACGCTCTTTATGCTTAATATAATATCATCGCAACACACAAATCGCAACCCCTAATATTGTACAATATTACCATCTTTTTTCTATTAAAAATGACGAGAACTATTTTTAGCCACAATATGTAATATTTTTAGGTCAACTTCACCGAAAACATCTCCAACACATCCCCATACAATCACCCCAAGCCTCTCACACCCCACCACCCTCCAAACATCCAGCACAGCATCACAACTCACATCCCTTCAAACATCCAGCACAGCATCACAACTCACATCCCTTCAAACATCCAGCACAGCGCCGATGCCACACCCCTT
>OKTM01000969.1_pt1 | contig 10253 bp, 7 predicted proteins | sample 1606401 | NCBI WGS metagenome assembly OKTM01 (sample SAMEA3879583, study PRJEB24766) | human gut metagenome | biome: human-associated habitat; feature: feces | place: USA | collected 1985/1987 | reverse complement strand
CAAAGATATATATTTTTTTTAATTGTGAAATTCGAGTTGAGGTTTCAGGAATTCGCATTGTTTTTTCCAAAAGGGACAGAACATCGACAGAATGACATAATTGCAAAAATTATGATTATATTTGTGAGTTGCAGAATTTGCACTCTTTGCAGAATGAACAAGAAAGCTATATATATATGTACAGCGGTGCTTGCCGCTCTTGTGGCGTTTGTCATAGGAGCAGTGGTCGTGCTGTACTCGGACAAGACGGAAACATCATCGATGAATAAGGAGGAACTGCTGCAAAAGGCACGTTCCGCACGTCCGCTAATGAGTGCGGTGCCGTCTGATGCCGCGCTCGTGTTCTATGGGGACAAACTGAAAAGTTCATTGGAAGTGTTGGAAGACAGCACCTATCTCGTGGGCACGCTGTTCTCCGGAACCGGCAAGTCCAATTTCGGAGGGTGGCTCTTGAAATTGAGCAAATTCATTGACACAGAGGCTCCTTCGGGCCTGAAGAATGCGGAAACAGTAGTGTCAATGCACTATAGTGGGGATCTTGCACCTCTGCTCGTGGTGGATTCAGGCAGGATCTCTCAGGATTCTCCAATACAGAAACTGTTTGCTCTGGCCGACTCTTCATCTGTGTCACATCTGGTGATAGACCTGACGGAGAACCGTGAATCGCCGTTGAAAAAGCATTGTCTCATAGCATTCTCTCCGTCTGAAACCCTGCTCAAATCATGTTCAAGACATATAGAATATGGTGTTTCGCTCTTGGATGACGAAAGCCTTTCCGCCGCTGTCTATGGCACTTCCGGAAACAAGGCGCTGTTCGTTAGCGGAAACTATGTGGACAAGCTGGCCGGCTCATTCCTGTCCCGTCAGCGCAGAAGCGGCAGCCGTTTCCTGAAAACGTACGCGGAATGGACAGGCATTACCCTCACATCGGCAGATGAAAAGACTTTGACCATGACAGGCCGCTCATTCTCGGTGGACAGCCCGGCCTATTTCAGCAATATCTACAGGAATCTGCTTCCGGGCGAGTCTCTTTTCCCGGAAATTGTACCTGCCGGAGTCCGTTCAGTGTACTCGATCCAAGTGGCTGACGCTCAGACATATTCAGACAGAATCGAAAAATATGTCGATGCAGTGGGGAAACTAGACAGCCGCAGGGCCAGATGGACGGCCTTGAAAAAGGAGTCCGGAATATCTCCCGATGCGTGGTATAAGGCATTGGCTGTCAGGGAAGTGGCTGTGGCTGAAGTACCGTCCGGTTCAGGCTTCGGGAAGGTGATACTTGTCCGTCCCGGCAAACAGGACCTCTCCGTGATTTTCAGGGGAAGCGGAATCACCAGCCTCCGCTCTTACGACGGCAAGCCGATTGCCTATCCGTTCAGAGGCTTTGCTTCCAGTGTATTCGGCGATATGTTCAGTGTCCCGGATTCGGTATATATCTATAGGAACGGATGGATAATCGCAGGCGAGGAACGTTCTCTCGAGGCGTTTGCGCCTGAAAAATACAAGACATTGGCCTCATTCCTCTCTGATGCGGGTGCCGGCAGGATAATCAGCCGTGAGGGAACGGCATTCCAGGCATATTATTCCGCATCTGCCTCTCCGGACGAGTTCGCGTCGCTTTTCTCCAAGAACATCTCCGCTTCGGCCTGCAGGATTCTCGACAAGGTGACCTCATGTCCTATGACATTGGCCATATATCCTGGAGAAGATGCGAGGATGGAATTCAGTGTCGCCCGTATGGAATACACCGGCGCCAAGGATGAAGTCCCTGTAATGATGAAAGATACTGTGGTGACAGTGCCGTCCGGTCCGTTCAAGGTGAAGAACTGCGGTACTGGAAAGACCAATCTCTTCTCCCAGCAGAAGAATATGTATCTGACCCTGAAGGAAGAGAACGGAAAGGGCATATGGGGCGTTCCGTTCCAGACTCCGATATGCGGGGCCGTGGAAACCATCGATTACTTCGGCAACGGGAAACTTCAGTTCCTCTTCGCCTCAGGCAGCAGCCTTTACCTCATCGACAGGCTCGGACGGTTCGTGAAGCCGTTCCCTGTGGATCTGGGCAAGGAAATCCTGCTCGGACCAGCCGTCTTTGACTTTACCGGCGCGCACGGATACAATGTCCTGGTGCTTCACAAGGACAATACTATAGCTATGTATGACCTCCACGCCAAGAAACCTTCTTCGTGGAAAGACATAAAATCAGACGAAACAATCAAATCATTGCCGGAACTTCTTGTGGCGGGGAACCGTAAATACTGGATTGTCAGGACATCTGTCAGGACTCTCATCTACGGTTTCTATGGCGGAAATCCTGTTCTGTCTCCGGACGGGAACAAGATGCTCAGCCCCGATACGGAGGTTTCAGTCAATGACAAGAGACAGGTGACCGCACGTTGTTATGACGGAAAAGAGCGGTCATTTAAACTTCAATAGAAAACTATGGAATTTCAATCAGTTAACAAGCTTCTCGAGAAAAGTTTCAGAGAGAACTGGGATCGTCCCGCATTGTCCAACTACAAGGGCCAGGACCTGGCCTATAGGGATGTAGCGAGAAGAATCGCCAAACTGCATATCGCCTTCGAGCAGTGCGGTCTGGAAAAAGGTGACAAAGTGGCAATCTGCTCACGCAACCAGGCGAACTGGGGCGTAAGTTTTTTGGCGACATTGACTTACGGTGCTGTTCCTGTGCCTATTCTTCACGAATTCAAGCCGGGCAACATCCACTATCTCGTGAACCATTCTGAGGCGAAGGTGCTATTCGTGGATGATGTCATCTGGGAGAACCTTTCAGAGGCGGAAATGCCGGGACTTTATGTGGTCGTGCAGATAAACAATTTCAATTTCCTCTATTCCAAGACGGAAGAGATGTCCCAGGTGCGTCAGCATCTGAACGAGAGCTTCGGCCACAAATATCCGAACAATTTCGGACCGGAAGACCTTGACTACTACGAAGACAAGGCCGATGAACTGGCAGTGATCAACTATACTTCAGGAACCTCAGGCTTCTCCAAAGGCGTCATGGTTCCGTACCGCGCTCTCTGGTCGAATATCGAATTCGCCCATGTCCAGGCGATGCCGCAGCTCGACAACAACACAGAGGTAGTGTCAATGCTTCCTTCAGCCCACATGTACGGCATGATGTTCGAGTTCCTGTTCGAAATGACGATCGGCGCCCACGTGCACTTCCTTACCCGAGTTCCGAGTCCGAAGATCATCATGCAGGCATTTGCCGACATCAAGCCGCACATCATTATCGCTGTGCCGCTCATCATCGAGAAGGTCTATAAGTCCAAGCTCAAGCCTATTCTCGACAGGAACAAGATGATAATGAACCTCCCTATCATCGACAAAGTGATACAGAAGAAGATCCTGCAGGAACTTGTCAATGCCTTCGGCGGACGTTTCTACGAGGTCATCATCGGCGGGGCTGCCTTCAATCCTGAAGTGGAGAGGTTCTTCCACAAGATAGGCTTCCCGTTCACGGTAGGTTACGGAATGACCGAATGTGCTCCTATCATCGGCTATGCTGACTGGAAAGATGCCAAACTCTATTCTTGCGGAAAACAGGTGCTCAATATGGAAATCCGCATTGACTCGCCTGATCCTCAGAACATTCCGGGCGAAGTCCTGGTGAAAGGCGCCAATGTGTTCCTCGGCTATTACAAGAATGAAGAGGCCACAAAGAGCGTGCTCGGAGAGGACGGCTGGTTCCACACCGGAGATATGGGTGTGATGGACAGCGACGGCTATCTCTTCCTGAAAGGCAGGAGCAAGTGTATGATACTCGGCCCGTCCGGCCAGAATATCTATCCTGAAGAAATAGAGGGAGTTGTGAACAATGTTACCTACGTGGTGGATTCACTCGTGATCGAAGACCACGGCGCATTGGTATCTCTCATCTACCCTGACTACCATCAGGCAGAACTCGACGGCCTGTCCAAATCTCAGCTCGAAGCGAAACTTGTAGAGACGCTTCCGGAAATCAACAAGCAGATTCCTAACTATGCCAAGATTTCCAAGATGGAGTTCATGCCGGAAGATTTCGAGAGAACACCTAAGAGAAGCATCAAACGCTATCTCTATCAGAGAAACTAAGAACCTGTTCAACAAACAGTTTCTGACAATCATGTAGCCTTATGCAGAAATTTGACCGCAGCTATCTGAAAATGGCTGAAGTATGGGCGGAAAACTCATATTGCAAACGCCGCAAAGTCGGTGCGCTCATCGTGAAGAACAATATGATCATTTCGGACGGATACAATGGTACTCCGTCAGGATTCGAGAACGTGTGCGAGGATGAAAACGGCGTCACCAAGCCGTATGTCCTTCACGCTGAGGCCAATGCCATAACCAAAGTGGCGAAGTCCGGAAACAGCAGCGAGGATTCCACCCTCTATGTTACGGCTTCCCCTTGTCTCGAATGCTCCAAGCTCATCATTCAGGCCGGCATCAAGCGTGTGGTCTATAAAGATGCATACAGGCTGCAGGATGGTCCTGACCTGCTGAAAAAGGCGGGCATAGAAGTAGAACAAGTGGATGTCGGTTAGCGGTTAATCATGGATAAGATGACTGGAAAAGATAAGATGAGCTCGCTCAGCGCGGTGCTCGGAATTGTGCTCGGTGTGCTTGCTACAGTGCTGATGTTCAATATCGTCAACAAGCATAACAAGCTGAATGCCAACTATGCAGCCTGGCAGAAACTGAATCTGATCCTGCAGCAGGTGGACAAGAACTATGTAGATACTGTGGACGTGAAGAAAGTCACGGACGCGGCTGTGACAGCGGCACTTGCATCCCTCGACCCGCATTCCATCTACCTTCCGCCTGTCGATCTGGAGAAATCCGAGACTGAGCTTGCCGGGAATTTCGACGGCATCGGCATCCAGTTCAATGTCCCGAATGACACGGCCGTAGTCCTGGAAGTCATCCCGGGAGGCCCTTCAGAAAAAGTCGGACTCCAGCCGGGCGACCGCATCCTGAAAGTGGATGACCGCAACATCGCCGGCGTGAAGTATCCTCAGGACAGTATGGTCTGCCGGATGAAAGGCCAGGCAGGTACACAGGTCCAGATCCTGGTAAAGCGTGGAAGCGAGACCATTCCTTTCAATATAAAGAGAGGAAAAATCCCCGTACACTGTGTAGATGCGTCGTTCATGATAAACGACACCACCGGATATATCCGCCTTTCCAAGTTCACGCGCACCACTTACGAAGAATTCAATGCTTCTGCCAAGTCTCTGCTCGACAAGGGGATGAAACATCTGATTTTCGACATCAGGGACAACTCGGGCGGCTATTTCGACCAGGCGCTCCTGCTTGCGGACCAGTTCCTGGAAAAAGATGCGGAAATAGTTTACCTCCAGGGACTTCACCGCGCCAAGAAGAACTTTCAGGCGGACGGAAAAGGCATCTTGAAGGATGTCTCCCTTTCTGTTCTCATCAATGAATCCTCCGCTTCCTCCAGCGAGATTTTCGCCGGAGCCATTCAGGACAATGACAGGGGCACCATCGTAGGCCGCCGCTCTTACGGCAAGGGACTCGTCCAGGAACCGATATATTTCACTGACGGCTCTGCGGTCAGACTCACGGTAGCCCGTTTCTATACCCCGTCAGGAAGATGTATCCAGAAACCGTATTCAGATGATTATCAGTATGATATCTATAAACGCTATGCCGATGGTGAAATGTTCGACAAGGACAGTATCAAGGTGGACAAGAACGAAGTCTATCACACGGTAGGCGGTCGCACCGTATATGGCGGAGGCGGCATTGTCCCTGACGTTTTCGTGCCGGTGGACACTACGTCGGCTACCCGTTTCTTCATCAAGTGCAACAAGAAGGCTACCCAGATGCGTTTCGCTTCGTCCATCTTCGACAAATACGGCAAGCAGTTGTCCGCCATTGACAATTACGCTTCATTGGAGGCATATCTGGACGGTCTGGATATTCCGGCGAAGTTCAGGGCCTTTGCGGCCAAGACGGACGGCATTGTTCCGGCTCCGGGCGAATGGGAGGAGACATGCCCTTATCTTATTCCGCAGCTCCGTGCTCTCGTGGGCCGTTACTCCAAACTTGGGGACAATGCGTTCTATCGCATATACTTGCGCATTGACCCTGTGCTGAAAGCTGCATTGCCGGAGTAAATAATTTTTTGATAATGGCGAAACTTTGGTATTTTTGTAATTCTGATGATAGAATAAACCGGCCGTTTGCCGGACTGACAGAATGCTGAAAGAAAATGATTTTTCACGGCTTGAGCTGAAACTCAGCGCCTGCCGCGACAACTACAGATATTTCAGAGGCTTGTTGGAACCTTCCACCAAGCTTCTTGTGCTTGTAAAGGCCAATGCTTACGGACATGGCGCGGTAGAGTTCGCGTCAATGCTCCAGAAAGAGGGCGCCGACTACCTCGCAGTGGCCTATCCGATAGAGGGAATCGAGCTTAGAAAAGCCGGAATCAGTCTTCCGATACTTGTGCTGACTGCCGGTACGGATTTTTTCAACGAGATGATTGACAGCAGGTTGGAGCCGAGCATACCTAATATGTATGCGTTGAGGACGCTTTGTGATGTGCTGTCCCGTAGGGGAGTGAAGAACTTCCCTGTGCATATCAAGCTCGATACCGGAATGCACCGTCTCGGTTTCATGACTGAGGAACTGCAGGAACTTACGGATTTTCTGAAGACCACGGATGCCGTCAAGGTGAAATCAGTGTTCTCGCATCTTGCGGCGGCAGAAGACCCGGAGTCGGACGACTTCACTCTCGGCCAGATAAAGATGTTCGAGGCCAATGTCGACAGAATCTCGCAGGAAATCGGCTATAAGCCAATGCTTCATATACTCAACTCGGCCGGAATAGAGCGTTTCGCTGCTTATCAGCACGACATGGTCAGACTCGGAATCGGGATATACGGCATCAGCGCATTGCCTGGAGTGAAACTCTCACCGGTAGCTTCGCTGAAATGCAAGATATTGCAGATTAAGCATTTGTCTCCGGAAGACGGAACCATAGGATATGGCAGGCATGGACATATAGCGCCGACAGGCACGGTCATAGCCACCATACCGGTAGGATATGCGGACGGCATTGACAGACACCTCGGCTGCGGTCATGCTTCGTTTTCATTGAACGGGCACAGGGTTCCGACCATCGGCAATATCTGTATGGACATGTGCATGCTGGACATTACCGGCGTGGATGCGAAAGTCGGGGACACGGTGACGGTGTTCGGAGACGACCCTTCCGTGACGGAACTCGCTGATATATTGGGTACTATACCGTATGAGATATTGACAAGCATCCCGAGGAGGATAGACAGGGAAATAATAAAATAGCAATATATGTTAGTAGTAATAGAAGGGCTGGACGGCTCCGGAAAATCGACTCAGGTGAAAAGACTCAGGTCTTATCTGGAAAGCAAGACTGACAATCTGGAATACATCCACTTTCCGCGTTATGACGCTCCTGTTTATGGTGAGCTCATCGGAAAGTTTCTGAGAGGTGTTTTCGGTAGCATTGACAGCGTGCATCCTCAGCTGGTGGCTCTTCTGTATGCGGAAGACAGGCACGGTGCGGCGCCTCAGATGCGCAGGACGTTGGATGAGGGCGGTATCGTTCTGCTGGACCGTTATGTCTATTCCAATATTGCGTACCAATGCGCGAAAATCGATGACACGCAGGAGCGTGAAGCGCTCCGCAAATGGATTTTCGACACGGAATACGGACAGTTCGGTCTGCCGAAGCCGGATCTGAACATCTTCCTGGATGTGCCTATCGGATTCGTGGAGAAGAAACTTGAGGCAGGCAGAAAAGGTGACGACAGGGAGTATCTCGAGGGGAAGACCGATATCCACGAGGCTGACATTGAGTTCCAGAAGCGCGTGCGCGAAGTGTATGTGAGCCAATGTGAAATGGATCCGGACTTCATCAGGATCGACTGCCGCGCCTGTGACGGCTCGATGCTTCCGCCTGATGAGATTGCTGCTGCCATTATGGCGACAGTGGATGGGAAACGATAATTCAATTGTTTGGGAATGAGTTATATAGGCAGTAAGGCAAGGCGCTTCTGCGCCGTCCTGGTAGGACTGGTATTCTTCGTGACGGGAACATTGAAACTGATGGATCCTGTCGGTACGATGCTTATAGTCAGGGAGTATCTGAACTTCCTTCATCTCGGCTTCCTCAGTGGTTCAGCCATGGTCTTCGCCGAGTTCTTCGCAGTTGCTGAGACTGGTCTGGGAATCTGTCTGGTGACAGGAGTTTTCAGGAAGGTGACCGCATGGTGCGTGACAGGTCTGCTCGGCGGATTCACCCTGCTTACGCTGCTTCTCTGGATATTGAATCCGTCTATGGACTGCGGCTGTTTCGGCGAGGCAGTGCATCTTACTCATTTCCAGTCATTTGCCAAGAATATTATGCTGTGTCTTCTGACCTTTGCCGCATTCTTCCCTTACAAGGATTTCGGCGAACCGAAGAAAAGCAAATATGTGACATTCGCATTGACGGCAGCCGCATCAGCCGCTTTTGCAGTCTATTCGCTGATGTTCATACCGATGCTCGAACTTACGCCGTTCAATCTCAGTTCGCGTCTTGAAGCAAGCGAGTCTCCGGCTGCGGGAGAAGATGAATATGTCTCCACATTCGTCTATGAGAAAAACGGAAAACGCGGTCTGTTTACTCTGGACTTCATTCCTGATTCCACCTGGACATTCGTCGAGGCCCATACCGTAAAGAAAGAGGATTATATCAATGAGACTGATTTCCCACGTCTTTCGTTCAGGGACAATTCCGGTGAATATCGTGACACCCTGGCTGTGAACGGCCTCGTGATGGCGGTATCTGTTCCGGAACCGGTCAAAATGTCTGCGAAACGATGGGAAAATACGGCAAGGCTTCTCGGCGATGCCGCTGAAAAAGGATTTGTCCCGCTGCTTCTGGTGGCTGATTCCCCTGATGGTTTCTCGCATCTCATCGCTTCAGAAAAGCTTGGAGCGGAGGAGTCAATGCAGCTGATGACTGCTGTGTATTATTCTGATTACAAGACGCTTATATCGCTTAACCGCTCAAACGGAGGAGCAGTATATTTCAATGACGGCAACATTCTCTGCAAGTGGGCTGCCCGTAATCTGCCGAGTCCGCGCAAGCTCGCGAAACTTGTGAGACATGATGCTACGGAAGTTATGCTCGACTCGGATTCCAAGGGTAAACTGGCATTTGAGGCGTACATGCTTTACACATTGGCGATGATGCTTATCATATAAGGTGTGACTTTGTAAACAATATTTATAGAAATGAAAGGAGTATATATTTTTCTTGCAAATGGTTTCGAGGAAATCGAAGCGCTTGCGACTCTCGATGTCCTCAGACGTGGAGGCGTGGACGTGAAGACTGTTTCTGTACTCTACGACAAGTTCGTAACCGGTTCACACAAGACGACAGTGGTTGCGGACATGACCTACGGAGAGTTCAAGGCTGAGGTCCAGCTCGACGGAACTGATGAGTCTGACGTGATGATTTTCCCTGGCGGTATGCCCGGAACCAGGAACCTGGCGGAAAATGGTGAGATCATAAACTTCATGCGTCTGCACTATGCTGAAGGCGGTGCCGTAGCAGCGATTTGTGCTGCCCCAGGCCTTGTGGTTTCACAGCTTCCAAGCCTTCAGGGCAAGCATTTTACTTGTTTTGACGGATTCGAGGATGCTCCTGTTGCCCGTGGAGGTATCTACGAGCAGAAACCGGCTGTCCGTGACGGCAATCTCATTACCGGCAGGGGAGCTGGCTGCGCCGTGGAATTCGGCCTGGCCATCCTTGCTCATCTCAAGGGTGAAGAGGCTGCCGCTGCAGTAAGGCATTCACTGATGCTGTAGAAGGACTCTATGGACAAGAACAGGGTTATCGACGTGATGGGAATCATAAACATCACGGAAAACTCATATTTTGCAGAAAGCCGTTGTCTGGACTCTTCAGGGGCCGATGACATCTCCAGGATTCTCTCCAGAGCGGGTAAGATGCTGGAGGACGGCGCTTCCATATTGGATATAGGTGCCTGTTCCACGCGGCCAGGCTCGTCTCCTGTGGGCGAGGAAGAAGAATGGCGTCGGCTCGGACCTGCATTGACATCGATAAAAAAGGAATTTCCTGCTGCGCGGATTTCGATCGACACGTATTGGCCGTCGGTGGTGCGCAGAGCCTATGACACGATAGGGGAGTTTATTGTCAATGATGTGACTGCGGGTGAGGGGATGTATGA
>OKTM01000967.1_pt1 | contig 10271 bp, 7 predicted proteins | sample 1606401 | NCBI WGS metagenome assembly OKTM01 (sample SAMEA3879583, study PRJEB24766) | human gut metagenome | biome: human-associated habitat; feature: feces | place: USA | collected 1985/1987 | reverse complement strand
TTAGGCCATTTGATCCCTACCTCAAGACCGAGCTCTGCTACTGCCTGTGCAACTGAAAGTCCCATAACAAGTGTCAGCATCGGCGCCTTCTGTGGAGAAAATTCCGGGCAGATAAGGATACTCATAGTAATGGCACTGTCCGGCGGCGCACTCCATCGTCTTGTAAAACGTCCGCGTCCTGCAGACTGATATTCTGCCACAAACAGCTCTCCGTGTCCTGCGCCTTCTTCCCTCCAGGCACGTTTTCCCCAGAGATTTGTGGAATCTGTTTCTCTTGCAAAATGGACGGTTTTGCCCGCCCATTTTGTATGTGTTGCCTGTGAAATTATTTCTTCATTAAATAAATCTGACATTATTTCTCCGGCTCTCCTAATGTTGCAACGATCACAGCCTTAATGGTGTGCATACGGTTCTCAGCTTCGTCGAATACCTTGGACTGCGGAGACTCGAATACTTCGTCTGTAACCTCCATATCTGTAAGGTTGAAACGCTCGCCCATCTCTTTTCCAATCTTTGTCTTAAGATCATGGAATGCCGGCAGACAGTGAAGGAAGATCGCCTTTTCACCGGCGTTCTCCATTACATGTCTGGTAACCTTGTATGGTGTCAGGTCGTGGATACGCTCTGTCCATACTTCGTCAGGCTCGCCCATGGATACCCATACATCTGTGTAGATGATGTCCGCATCTTTTGTTCCTGCCTCCACATCCTCTGTGAGAGTGATGGTGGAACCTGCCTCTTCTGCCCACTGCTGACACTGTGCTACAAGCTCATCATTCGGGAAATATTTCTTGTTGGTGCAGGCTACGAAATCAAGACCAAGCTTGGAGCATACAACCATCAGGGAGTTACCCATGTTGTAACGGGCATCGCCCATGTATACAAGCTTCAGGCCTTTCAGTTTGCCGAAATGCTCACGTACTGTCAGCATATCTGCAAGCATCTGTGTCGGATGATACTCGTTTGTCAGACCATTCCATACCGGTACACCTGCATGCTTCGCAAGCTCCTCAACAATATCCTGACCGAAGCCACGGTACTCGATTCCCTCATACATTCTTCCGAGAACTCTTGCAGTATCTGCGATGCTCTCCTTCTTTCCGATCTGGGAGCCTGTGGGATCCAGATAGGTAGAACCCATTCCCAGATCATGAGCTGCCACTTCGAAGGAACAGCGTGTTCTTGTGCTTGTTTTTTCAAAGATCAGGGCAATATTCTTACCTCTGTAATACTCATGAAGCTCTCCTGCTTTTTTCTTTGCCTTCAGATCTGCTGCAAGGTCGATCATGTAAGTGATCTCTTCCGGTGTAAAGTCTTTCAGTGTCAGGAAATTTCTTCCTTTAAGATTCATAATATGTCCTCCTCACGGCTACAGATTTATTTCTGCTCTGCCGGTTTATCTGTCATGATTTCCTTCAGGGATGTTGCCAGCCCTGCGATGCCCTGTATCTCGGACGGAATGATGATCTTCGTTGCCTTACCGTCAGCAACCTTTGTAAGAGCCTCCAGGCTCTTCAGAGTAAGAACAGATTCATCTGCTCCTGCTTCCTTGATCATACGAAGTCCTTCTGCAGTTGCCTGCTGTACTTTAAGGACTGCCTGTGCCTGTCCTTCAGCCTCTTTGATCATACGCTCCTTCTGAGCCTCCGCATGAAGGATCGCCGCCTGCTTCTCAGCCTCAGCATCCAGGATAGCGGACTGTTTTTTACCCTCTGCAACAAGGATGGTGGAACGTTTCTCTCCTTCTGCTTTCAGAATGGCTTCTCGTCTCTCACGCTCAGCCTTCATCTGTTTCTCCATGGCATCCTGGATGGCTGCCGGAGGAATGATGTTCTTAAGCTCCACACGGTTAACCTTGATTCCCCATGGATCTGTAGCCACATCAAGGGAAGCACGCATCTTGGTATTGATAACCTCTCGGGATGTCAGTGTCTCATCCAGCTCCATATCACCGATGATGTTACGAAGTGTTGTAGCAGAAAGATTCTCGATCGCCATGATCGGATTCTCAACGCCATATGCGTAAAGCTTCGGATCTGTGATCTGGAAAAATACAACCGTATCGATCTGCATGGTTACATTATCTTTGGTAATTACCGGCTGCGGTGGAAAATCCACAACCTGTTCTTTCAGGTTTACTCTTCTTGCAACACGCTCAATGAACGGAACCTTGAAATGGATTCCTGTACTCCAGGTAGCCTTGTAAGCGCCAAGACGTTCCAGTACCACTGCATAGGCCTGCGGTACAATGCGGATACAGGATGCAAGTACCCACAGCACAAGAACGATGACTACAAGCAAAACAACAACTCCACCCATAATTTAGCCCTCCTTGCTAATTTCTTTTACGATCAGCTTCACTCCGCGGATCTCTTCGATCTCAACCACTGCACCTGTTGGAATTTCTTCCCCGTCATCTGCGGTCCGTGCAGTCCACTCGATGTCATTGATCCTCACCTGCCCGGTCTGGGCCAGGTTGTTGACCGGCTGTATCACTACGGCTCTTTTTCCCAGAAGGCTCTCTGCATTGGTCTTTTCCACGCCCTTGTTCATGTAGCGGACCGCCAGAGGTCTGGTAAAGATCAGAAGCACCACGGAAACTCCGAAAAATAAAAGGAGCTGTACAACAATTCCCCCACCAAGCCACGAGGCAATGCACGCCACAAGCGCACCGCCTGCAAACCAGACAGTGGTAAGTCCTACCGTGATTGCTTCAATTACCAGTAAAATTGCCAGTATTCCAAGCCAGGCCAAAGGTGTCATAAAACCCCTCCTCTCTTATTCTCTTCTCTGTCTTGCAGCTTCGTACATCAGGATTCCCGATGCCATGGCAGCATTCAGCGATTCTACCTTTCCGCACATGGGAATGCGGATCAGACAGTCTGCTGCCTCCGCCGCCTGATCAGTCAGGCCCTTTCCCTCGTTTCCGATGAAAAATGCGGTACCGCCCTTATAGGATTCCTGATCATAGGAATTCTCGCCCTTCAGATGAGCTGCAAAACTGCGGATTCCCTTTTCTTTCAGCTTCTTTTCTAATGATACCACATCTTCCACGTATAGAAAAGGCATTCTGTAAATGGAGCCCATGGTAGAACGGATCACCTTGGGATTTGTGATATCCACGCAGGTTTTTGTGAGGAAAACTCCGCTTACGCCGGCGCCCTCACCGGTCCTGAGAATGGTTCCCGCATTTCCCGGATCCTGAAGATCCTCCAGAACCATGACCAGAGGATTTTTTCCCGCCAGTACCTCTTCCTCGCTCCAGAAAGGCAGCTTCAGAACTGTCAGGATCCCCTGGGGAGTCTTGGTATCACACATCTGACGGAATACGGAATCCTTCACGATCTCACAGGGATATTTTTCTGCCTGGGACATCAGCTCTTCATCCCGGGAAACGGCCTCGGAAACAAACACCTGGGAAACCCAGCTTTCCGGTGCTTCCAGAAACATTTTCCGGCCCTCTGCCACAAAAAGTCCCTGCTCTCTTCTGGCTTTTGCCTTCTGGTTCAGCTGCATGACATTTTTTATTTTTGCATTTGATACACTGGTTATCATACTTTTATTTCTCTCCTTCCGGCAATCCGTATTCGGTTAACGTAATTCCTCACGACTTGCATTCAGATCCTTGTTTTTTCCGATGGCGATTATGGAACAGTTGTCCGGAAGCGGTTCGGAAGGATCCAGATCTACCGTGACATTTTCACCCTGCTTGATGCCAATGATATTAATGTGAAAACGCTCCCGTACATTCAGATCTACCAGATTTTTTCCACTCCAGGATACCGGCATGGAAAACTCCGCCATACTGAACTCCGCTGAAAGCTCAAACACATCCAGATACCCGCCGGACATAAGATTTCTGGCAACCCGCAGTCCCATGGACTGTTCCGGATAAATGATCTTATCTGCACCGATTTTGTCAAGTATGCGTCCATGAAGAGAATTCATACTTTTTGCAACTACAAAGGGCACTCCCAGATCTTTGGCCTGCATGGTTGCGGAAATACTGGCTTCCAGATTTTCGGCAACTGCGATAATGGCTACATCCACATTCTGAACTCCCAGAGCCTTCAGGATTCCCGGTTCACGGACATCTGCTTTTACCGCATAGGTTACTTTTTCGGAAATCTCTTCGATATTTTCTTCTTTGTCATCAATGGCAAGGACATCGCAGTCTGACTCTGCCAGCGTCACCGCCAGAGTCATTCCAAACTGTCCAAGCCCGATCACGGCAAAAGATTTATTTTTCATTCTATTCTCCTGTTTAACCGATCATGATATCTTCTTCACCGAGATGCGTTGTGCTTCCCGGCCTGTTGCGTACACGCATCACAACTGCTGTTCCAAGTGTCAGCGGTCCGATACGTCCCAGATACATGGTAAGGATCACGATCCACTTGCCTGCCACATTCAGCTGAGGTGTCAGTCCTCTGGAAAGTCCTACTGTAGCCCCCGCAGAAGTAATCTCATATAAAACATCTGCCAGATCCACTCCCGGCATTACTGCGGACAAAAGCACCGTCATGGTAAAAAGGATCAGCACACTGGTTCCTGCAACAACCATGGCAGAACGGAGATAGCTCTCACGGATCCTGCGGCCGTATACCTCTACATCCTTTTTTCCCTGAAGATATGCTGCAATAGAAAGGATCAGAACCGCAATGGTAGTAGTCTTCACACCACCGGCAGTGCCCATGGGTGATCCTCCGATAAACATCCACAGTAGGGAAATGATCACGGTAGGTGTAGACAAAAGCGACTGATCCATGGTATAAAATCCCGCCGTACGTGTTGTCACTGACTGGAAAAAGGATGCCATGAGCTTTGTTCCCAGTGGTGCCCCCTTCAGCGTGGAAGGGTTTCCGGATTCAAAGACAAATACCAGAAATGCTCCTGAAAATACCAGGATCCCGGTCATCGTAAGGACCAGCTTGCTCTGAAGCCGCAGTACACGAAAAACTCTGGATAGGGAAAGCTCTTTTCTCAGAACCTTGCGGAATTTATCCCACAGATCCCACCAGACGATAAATCCAAGACCTGACACAATGATCAGGCCAATCGTAGTGATATTGACCAGCGGATTGCTCACATATACCGAAAGGCTTGTTTCCCCGAAAAGATCGATCCCTGCGTTGCAGAATGCAGATACCGCCAGAAATATGGCATGCACCAGACCTTTTTTTATTCCAAATTCCGGTACAAAGCAAAACGCATACAGGACCGCACCGATTCCTTCTGCAAGAAACACGCATTTCACTACACTGCGGACTACAGCCACGACTCCACCCATTTCATCCAGGTTATAGGATTCCTTGATGATCCGCCGGTTTTTCAGAGAAATTTTCCTCCGGAGGCTGATGAATATCATATTCGCCAGTGCGATCAGTCCGATCCCGCCGATCTGTATCAGGCACAGGATAACCGCTTTTCCAATGGGGCTCCACTGGACTGCCATAACAACTGTGGAAAGTCCTGTCACACATACGCTGGTCGCCGCTGTAAAAACAGCATCCGGGAAGGTAACAGCCTGCCCGGGTGCACTGCAGAACGGCATCCACAAAATAAGTCCACCTACAAAAATCACCCCCGCAAAGCCGAGGGCAATTATTTGTGACGTATTCAGTTTATGCAATCCGTCTGAAACTTTTTTTAAGTTCATAAATATCTTTATTTTCTGTAATTATGAGAAAGAGAATTGCAGACCTCCCACATGTAGGAATCTACATTCTTCTGCATTGCAAGAGCCTCATTGATGTCGAAATCAACAAACTCACCATGACGGTATCCAACCACACGGCTGCGTTTTCCGGCAACAAGAAGATCTACTGCAAGAGCACCCATCATGGACGCATATACACGGTCCTTACATGTAGGGCTTCCACCACGCTGCATGTGACCAAGGATCGTTGCACGTGTCTCGATACCTGTTGCAGCCTCGATACGCTTCGCCATAGCCTCTGAATGGCCGATACCCTCAGCATTTACGATGATATGGTGTTTCTTGCCTTTCTTACGGCTCTCTACGATATTGTCAATAAGCTTCTGCTCGTCGTAATCATATTTCTCCGGGATCAGGATATCCTCAGCACCATTTGCGATACCGCACCATACTGCAAGGTATCCGGCGTTACGTCCCATAACCTCGATGATACTGCATCTCTCATGGGATGTGGATGTATCACGTACCTTGTCAATAGCTTCCATAGCTGTATTTACAGCAGTATCGAAACCGATGGTGTACTCGGTACATGCGATATCAAGGTCAATAGTTCCCGGCAGGCCAATGGTATTGATTCCAAGGTTCGCAAGCTTCTGAGCACCTGCGAAGGATCCGTCTCCACCGATAACAACAAGGCCGTCGATTCCATGCTTTCTGCAGATCTCTGCAGCCTGCTGCTGTCCTTCCTCTGTTCTCATCTCTGCACATCTGGCAGTATAAAGAATTGTTCCGCCTCGCTCAATCGTATCGGAAACGTCCTTTGCTGTCATATCTCTGATCTCTTCATTTAAGAGACCGCTGTATCCTTTATAGATTCCCTTTACGTTCAGTCCGCTGCTTAATCCTCTTCTGACAACAGCACGGATTGCAGCATTCATTCCAGGTGCGTCACCGCCACTGGTCAAAACGCCGATCGTTTTGATTTTGTTCTCTGCCATATTGTTATCCTCCATCTTATGAAACAACCTATTGTAATACACATATTCGGGTATAGTTTATAGCATTTTTATAAGTTTTTCAATACTCTCTCCACAATTTTAACATTGGAACTTCCATATTTTTTACACATGCGCTCCAGCCAGGAATCCTCGATATGGACCTGATAAGCAGGGGGAAGCTTCTTCATTGCCTTGACATCTTTGAGATAAATAACCACCGTGCTGTTTCCTCTGGATTCCATCAGATCGTCTACCAGACCGGTCTCGGCTTTTGCGTACTCTTCCCGGCTTTCAAACTGGAACCACAGTTCTCTTGGCATATCATCAAAAAGACGGACCTTTTCCAGGATCAGCTTGCTGGCTTTGTCGTCTTCTGCGGATACTCTTCCCTGAATAAAGAGCCGGGCATCTTCATTCAGGAACATCTGGCATTTTTCGTAATCACGTGGAAATACCACAACCTCCACGGTGCCTACCAGATCTTCCACTGTAAGGAACGCCATTACCTTATTATTCTTTGTATATTTTATGGTTTTATCCGTGATCATTCCACCCACGATCACTTTCTGGTTATCGTAAACCTCCGGTATCCCTGTTTCATCATCCGGTTGAAAATCAGAAGTTTTTGCAGAGATCATTTTTTCCATCATATTCCGGTAACGCTCCAGCGGATGACCGCTGAGATAGATGCCGAGAACTTCCTTCTCAAAGGTCAGTATCGTCTCCTTCGGATATTCTGCTGCCTGCGGCATACGGATCTCAAATTCCTTTTTATCTTCTTCAGGCGCAATATCAAAAAGACTCAGCTGTCCCGCCATGGTATGCTTCTTATCCTGGTTGATACTGTCTATGATCTGCGTATAAACCGTCATTTTCTGATTCCGGTTTCCCTCCAGGCAATCCAGCGCTCCGGCCTTGATCAGATTTTCCACAACTCTCTTGTTGATCTGGTCGATATTTCGCTCAATAAATGTTTTCAGGGAGGTATATTCTCCGTGCTCCTCACGCTCCCGCACAATCCCCTCGATTACCGGACGGCCGATACTCTTGATGGCAGAAAGTGCATAACGAATGGAACCATTGTCAACAGAAAAGCCATAAACACCATGATTGATATCCGGCGGAAGGATCCGGATCCCCATCTGGCGGCATACCGAAATATACTCGGCAACCTTGTTCGGCATTTCCACAACGGATGTCATCAGTGCAGCCATAAATTCTACCGGATAATAATATTTGAGATATGCCGTCTGGTAGGAAACCACTGCATAAGCAGCAGCGTGAGACTTATTGAAGGCATACTTTGCAAAATCTGTCATCTCATCGTAGATCTTGTTTGCGATCTCCTCGGAAATACCGTTGGCGATACATCCCGGTACTCCCTCTTCCACGTTTCCGTAAACGAAATTCTGGCGTTCTTTTGCCATAACAGAAGCTTTTTTCTTGGACATGGCACGGCGCACCAGATCACTTCGTCCAAGGGTGTAGCCTGCAAGCTCACGGACGATCTGCATAACCTGCTCCTGGTATACGATACAGCCATAGGTCGGCTTCAGGATCGGTTCCATCTGCGGACAGTCATAACGGATGGTATCCGGACGGTTTTTTCCGCGGATGTACTGCGGAATGAAATCCATGGGGCCCGGACGATAAAGCGAAATTCCCGCGATCACGTCCTCAAGGCTCTGAGGCTTCAGCTCCTTCATGAAGCTTTTCATTCCGGCACTCTCCAGCTGGAACACACCGTCAGTACGTCCTGTTCCGAGAGAATCCAGTACCTTTTTGTCGTTGTAGTCGATCTTTTGCATATCCAGAAGCATACCGGTACTTTTTTCCACCATTTTCACAGCATTCTGGATAACCGTCAGGGTACGGAGACCCAGGAAATCCATTTTCAGAAGTCCCAGCTCTTCCAGTGTTGTCATGGTAAACTGCGTGACAATGGAACCATCCTGTGCTCTGGAAAGGGGTACGTATTCCGATACATCCTTCTGGCTGATCACAACACCTGCCGCATGCATGGAGGTATGCCTCGGAAGCCCCTCCAGACGTTTTGCCAGATCGATCAGACGATGGATATCGTCCTGTTCCTCGTAAGCCTTGCGAAACTCCGGATTCATTCCCAGTGCCTTGTCAATGGTGATATTCAGCTCCTGTGGGATCATCTTGGCGATGGTGTCCACCTGGGCATAAGGCATATCCAGAACACGGCCTACATCACGAATGACACCGCGGGCTGCCAGTGTACCGAAGGTAACGATCTGAACCACGCAGTCATCACCATATTTTCTTCTTACATAATCAATAACCTCCTGTCTCCGTTCGAAGCAAAAATCCACATCGATATCCGGCATGGATACTCGCTCCGGATTCAGGAAACGTTCAAAGAGCAGATCATACCGGATCGGGTCCAGCTGGGTGATCCCAAGTGTATAGGCAACCAGGCTTCCTGCGGCAGAACCTCGTCCCGGACCGACCATGATATCGTTGTCCCTGGCATATTTGATAAAATCCCATACAATGAGAAAGTAATCTACATATCCCATGTTTTTGATCGTAGACAACTCATAATCCAAGCGCTTTTTCAGCTCCTCTGTTACCGGATGATAACGCTGCTCAAGTCCCTCATGGCAAAGCTTGTTCAGATATTCCCAGGAGGTAAATCCGTCCGGCACATCATATTTCGGTAGCTTGGTCACACCAAATTCAATCTCCACATGACATCTCTCCGCGATCCTGTGCGTGTTTTCCAACGCTTCCAGCGCATATGGGAAAAGCCTCGCCATCTCCTCCGGCGATTTCACATAATACTGGCCTCCCTCATAGCGCATTCTGTTCTCATCGCTGAGCTTTTTCTGAGTCTGCAGACAAAGAAGAACATCATGTGGTTCCGCATCCTCTGCCATAGTGTAATGCACATCATTGGTGGCAACCAAATCGATCCCCGTCTCTCTGTGCATACGGAGAAGCTGCTGGTTTACAGTCTGCTGCTCCGGGATCCCATGATCCTGAAGCTCCAGAAAGAAATTTCCTTTTCCGAAAATATCCTGGTAACGTAATGCCGCGATCTTGGCATCCTCATACATTCCACGTGCAAGATATCTGGCGACCTCTCCCGCCAGGCAGGCACTTAAGGCAATGATACCCTCGTGATATTTTTCCAGAAGCTCCAGATCCACACGTGGCTTGTAATAAAACCCTTCCACGAATGCCTTGGATACAATTTTCATCAGGTTGCTGTATCCCTGATTATTCTCAGCCAGCAGGACCAGATGATAATAACGGTCATCCCCACTTCCCACTTCTCTGTCAAAACGGGAGCCCGGAGCTACATACACCTCACATCCAAGAACCGGATTGATCCCGGCTGCTTTTGCTTCACGGTAAAAATCGATCACACCATACATAACGCCATGATCGGTGATCGCCGCACTGTCCATACCCAGCTCTTTTACTCTGGCTACATATTCTTTGATCTTATTGGAGCCATCCAGAAGGCTGTATTCTGTATGGACATGTAAATGTGTAAACTCCAAATTTATTCTCCTTATCGTAAAAAACAGGGCTCCGGATCCTCCCCGCTCTGCACTTTTCTCTGAACGTGCCGGAGCGTG
>OKTM01000954.1_pt1 | contig 10387 bp, 6 predicted proteins | sample 1606401 | NCBI WGS metagenome assembly OKTM01 (sample SAMEA3879583, study PRJEB24766) | human gut metagenome | biome: human-associated habitat; feature: feces | place: USA | collected 1985/1987 | reverse complement strand
TAGTCTTGTGTTTCCCCACATATATGCGTACTCCTCTGGTATTCCTAACTTCTTTAAGTTTGTAACTCTAGTTGTAGATTTCTTCCATTGTTTCCATATATATTGACGAAATCTCCTTTGCAGCCATTCATTCCATTCCTGCATTTTGCGTTTTATACTTGCTATGCAGTAATAGTTCAGCCAACCGCTTATATATACTTTTACCTTGTTCATCACTACACGTACATTTCTTCCTTGGCTTCTAGCTGTCAGCTCTTTTAGTTTTGCTTTGGCTTTCTTCAAGGGTTGTTTGTGTACTCTGTGTTGGTCTCCTTTCTCCAGTTACTCAAGACTGATATTTGTTCAGTCCTTCCCGTAAAAAAAACGGTACTATGACCTCTGCTGACTTCTCACAGCAAGCTTTACTCCGTATTTCGGATTTTTTTCCTACTTTACGTCTATGAGATCTCCCCAGGTAAGAACGATAACTTTCATTCCATGTAGCCGCCTTATTTACTGTATAGAGTTCGGGTAGCATTGGACTTCATCTTGTGTCGCAGACTTATCCACTCTAATTCAGCCTTATATTTTACTAATGGACAAATTATAAATCAGTCCGCGAAGATGAATTATAAAAAAATAATGTAGCAACATATATTCTTCTCTTCAATCACATATTATTAAAAAATCGGACTGATTGAGAGATATTCGATAAATACTTTATTATTAGATGTTTTATGAACATTTACTTCCATTGAGAACACTTCTCTTAATAATTCTTTTGACAAAACACTTTGAGGAGTTCCCTCGGCATATACCTGCCCGTCGTATATTACATAAAGATAATCACAGAATTTAGCAGCTAAATTTAAATCATGAAGTACCGCTAAGACAGTAATGTTAAGACTTTTAATCATTTCAAAGAACTGATATTGATTTTTAATATCTAGATGATTGGTAGGTTCATCAAGTATCAACATATCTGTTTGCTGAGCAAGGATTCTGGCTATTAATACTCTCTGTTTTTCACCACCAGATAATGAACTAAAGTATCTTTCTGCGTAGGATAACATGCCTACATATTCTAATGATTTTTTAACAATATCATAATCGTCACATGTATCTTCATCAAACAAATTTTTATATGGCAATCTACCTAAAAGTACTATATCTTTTACTTTGAAATCAAAGTCAGCACTATTTTCCTGGACTAGAACTGCTATTTTTTTTGCTATTTCTTTCTTACTTAATATCTTTATATCGTTATCGTTTAAGCAAATTTGACCAGTATATTTATTTATTCCATAAACCGCTTTTAATAAGGTGGATTTTCCGGAACCATTGAGGCCTATTACCCCCACGAACTGACCATCGTTCAATTGAAGGCTGACATTTCTAACAATCTCCTTTTTACCTATTTTTACAGAAACATCATGCAATGTTAAAGCCATTATCTTTTCCCTCCAAAAGAATACTTTTGTCGTTTTAAAATATAGATAAAAAAAGGGGCACCACAAATAGAAGTAATAATACCTATCGGCAATTCCTCGGGAATCACTATAATACGTGCAACTACATCACTCCAACATAAGAATACCGCACCTATAAATGCACTAAGCGAGACTACTAGCTTATGATCAGAGCCAAACATAGAGCGCACTATATGTGGCATTACAAATCCTACAAACCCTATCATACCACAAAAGGCAACTATCGATCCTACAACAATCGCAACTAAAAGCACTAGTTGCCAACGAAGTTTTCCTGTATTGAGACCTAACGTATGTGCTGTTTCTTCTCCTAGCAGTAATGCATTAAGCTGTCTATGATAAATTAATAAAAACAATATACCAAAGCTTACTGTAAAAGCTACAATAGGAACCATATGCCAGTTTGCATCTGCAACACTTCCCATTAACCAGAAAACTATACTGCTGATTTTTTCTTTATCTTTCGCCATAAACATTATAACGCTAGAAACAGAAGAAAACAGAATGGATATTACACAACCTGATAACAATAAGCGAACACTGTCTCTATTATCTTTATTCAACAGAAAAAGTAACGCCATTGAAAGTACTGCTCCAGAAAATGCTCCTATAGATACGGAGTATTCAGCAGTAATGTCAAGTATATCCGCAGCTATTACTGCAGTAGCACCGGCAGATGCACCAGCAGATATACCTAATATGTAAGGATCAGCCAAAGGATTTTTTACTGCTGCCTGCATTGCAACACCTGAAATCGCCAAGCCTCCACCTGCCAGGCAAGCTAGTAAAGCTCGTGGTAATCTGAAATACCAGACTACTAAATCTTCTGTTTTGCTCCAATATCTATTGTCTGAAATACCGCAATGGTATAATAATATGTCAATCACCTTTTTCCATGATATATTTACTGCTCCAAGTTTTATTGAAAACAGGATTGTAAATACAATAACTACCAAGGCAAAACTAATAAGAAGGTACTTATTGCGCTCAATAAAACTTTTCTGGATAAAATCCTTGGGCAAATTTCTCGACTGTTTCTGCATTTCTGACTCCTTCATATACTTCATCGAGGTTAATTATAATAAAGCGGTTATTCTTTACTGCATTTATCTCTTGCAGAAGAGGATTAGCTTTAAGCTGTGCTATTTTGCTTGCTCCGCTAACACCTCTGTACTCATGTATAATAATAACATCAGGATTACGCTTTACTACTTCTTCCCAATTCACACTAGCCCATTCTTTGTCTATATCATTAAATATATTCTCACCGCCAGCAAGCCTTATTAAATCATCAGCCATACAACGGCATCCGACAAACGCAAGATTATTTCTTGCGCTGTCAAAATCTAATACTTTTGGCTTTTGTGATATGCTACCTATTTTCTTCTCAACAGATTTTACTTTCTCCTGCATTTGGTTACATAATACTTCTGCCCTCTCAGATTTACCAAAAATCTTACCCATATTGCGTAAATCATCATATACATATTCTAATTTACTGCCATCATGGTATCCGCCTTCACTTAAATAGACTTTTATTCCATGCTTTTCGATATTCTGCATTGAACCTAATTGATTCTTCACAAAAGCCCACTTTCTGTCTACCCAGATAATATCAGGTTCAGCAGCAATCAGTATTTCCGGAGACGGATATTTCTCAGCAATTATCGGTAGCTGACTATACCTTTTTTGTAAGTGAACTGCAACTGGTGGGTCAATTACATCTGAACTGCCAACTATATATTTGTCTAATTCTAATTCCAAAGCCGTTTCTGTAATATGTTGACGCAGCGTTAATAGACGTTGTGGCTCTTTCTGAAAAGATAAAACTCTATCACCATTTTTTATGGTAAGATCTTTATTGCTACCTTGCCCAATATTTTTATTTTCTTTTGTACATCCACTTAAAACGGCTATCATTGACATAAATATGATTAATATCGCTTTCATCTTTTCTCCTTTAAATAACTATTAGGAATGCATAATTAATGCATTCCTAATAGTATATGCTATGTATAATTCTAATTAAAAGCTGTAATTAACACCAACTAAGAAGTTAATTCCTTCCATAGGCATTGCACCGATACCTTCAACAGCTACAGCTTTAGTTTCATATGCTCTGTTGGTTAAGTTATTAACTAAAGCATAAGCATTCCAGTTCTTATCAATCTTGTAATTAGCGTGCCAATCCACAATAAAGAATTCGTTATCGCTGAAATATTTAGCATTCATGCCGGTATAGAAAGTAAAGTCAAAACCAGTACTGAATTTACCTTTATCGTAGTTAACAGAGGAAGTGTATTTGTTATTGTAATGCAGACTGTTGCGAAGGTCATCAGTCGTAGACAATTGATCAGATGTGCCTTGATTTTCTTCGACATCGGTCTTCGCATGGCTATATGCTGCGTTTACACTCCAATTATCATCAAATCTATATCCATAAGTAAGACAGAAAGAAGTTACTTTACTCTTAACATTTGTAACTTTTGCTTCAAACAATTCAGGGTCGGTATCGCTAGGTACAGTAAATTTGCCAAATGTATTATCTAGTTTTGTAAGGGTGTAGTTAGCACCAAAAGTGCTCTTAGAGATGCTTCCACTATATCCCAAAGTATATGCATTCCCTTTTTCGGCTTCTAACTTATTAGCAGCAGAAGCAATCGCTGTTGCATATGGTGCGTTGTAAAGCTGACTCCAGGAAGCATACATTCTATGATTGTCATTGAAATCATAATTCGTAAACAACCCCAAAGTTAGATGTGAATAGGAACCGGTATCTAAGCTAGATGCTACATTTTTATTGCTTAATGCACTGCCACTATTTTTGCCGTAATAATTATATCTAACACCCGGAGTAAAAGTAAATTTGTCTAACTTAATTTTATCCTGTATAAACGCATTCCAGACATCACGCTTAATATTCTTATAGTTACCATGTTTGAAAATACCAGTATCAGGATAATAACTTGCATATGCATGTTGCCAGAAACTGTTGTTTGAATAATCTATGCCGGAATAGATTATATTATTATCATCTAATTTTTTACCATACCGCAGATTTACACCATTAGATCTTTCTTTAGCCCAGCTGAGCTGCTTATAATCCAAGACACGGAAGTCAGTAAATTTTGGTCTATTACGATTCATGTAATAACGATTTTCGTCATTATATACACGGATATAGTTCTCAATACCATCGTCATCTTTGAATGTATACTTCAAATCATAATTGCTAGTTCTGTTCTTTGTGAAACTACCTTCATTAAATACATACCACCATTTATGATAACGATTCCAAGCGGGATCACTTTGAGGTAATTTGTTATAGCCGTTCGTATTCGGATTAAGTTGAGTTGCGAGACCTGCATCTATAGCTGCAAAATCATTGATCAATTGAGACAGAGAGCTGTAGTCAGGAGCCATAATGGGATACATTGCATACGTATTTTTATATGTATGCATAAATTCCAATGAATTATGCTTGTCAAACTCATAATCTAATTTTAAGAATGTATTATCCTCATCATAGCTGCTATTTGTATAAGTACGAGTCTTTTTATATTCACGGTCCTTATACTTCATGTCATTACGTTTATCCTTATTGTAGGATACAATCCAACTTAATTTATCTTTTTTGCCGGCATTGGAAACAGCATATTTTTGAGTTCCCCAAGAACCATAAGCAGCATCTAAAGTTGTATGGGACTTATTTCCTTTTTTGGTAATAATATTTATTACACCGCCAGTCGCATCACTGCCATAAGCCATAGCAGATGCGCCTTTGATAACTTCAATGCGTTCAATATTCTGTATGCCAATCATAGCAAACATTTGAGACTTGCTATAATGATTATTTGCAGAACTATTGGCTTCATTAGTAATACGTTTTCCGTCAATGAGGAACACAACTCGTCTATCACCATTGATAGATACCTCATCTTGATAATCGGCATAATCATATTCAAAAGCTTTATAACCAGCAGTCTGGACATCTACTCCTGGCAATCGTTTAATAGCATCTGCTACGCTAGTATAATGTTTCTTTTCAATTTCCTGACTTGTAATTACAGTTACATCGCCACCAGTACGAATAATCTATCCATCATAAGTAGAATTGGGGTCTATTCTTCCCTCAACTATCATTTCGTTCAGTTTGTAGCTTTTCAGTTCCTCTGCATTAGCATTGCAAACAAAATCTACACTAGCAATAGCTGTTAATACAGATAAAACCAAGAGCTTCTTTTTTTTCGTAAGCATATTAACACCTCTTCATAATATATTTTTAAATAGCAGATTCTCTTAAACATACACCATAAACCTAGAGTGCCATTTAAAATCTAGTTATTTTGAATTCAATCTTTTTGTAAATAGCTCTAAAAACATTAATGAATCCTTTTGATTAAGAAATAAAAAAGTCAAAACAACTCATAAAGCATTTCTTTTGAGCTCTTCTTGACTACTACAATTAAACATTTTTATAGAATTATTTGCACTTAAAAAGATGATTAAATTATTAAAATTTGGTAGATTCAAGATAAAATTTCCCATTACAATACCACCTTTAAGTTTTCTTGCTCATTTCTCTTATTCTAACACCATATATCAAATTTGTAAACAATATATATAGGTTTTTTAATCCAATGGCACTCCATTCATTTATACATCGTATTCTATTTGATAATTATTTTTAAATTTTATTATCTTTGATTTATCTTTCGTTACATACTAATACCAGAATATTCCATTCTTATTTATCTTTATACAGCTTGATAGCAATATATGACAGCGTAAGAAAATTAATCTACCTGCTCAAGAAAGCCGGTTGGCAAAAGATAGCGCAAAAAGGCAGCCACGCCCAATACCGCCATCAGGTAAGAAAAGGTAAAATAACTATACTACTTCATCGGCTCGGCAACACAATTTCTCTTGCTACAGAGCGGCGAATTTTAAAGCAAGCCGGATTATTAATCTAATTATGGAGGATAAAATGAATATCAGAGAAATTTCAGGAAAATGCGCAGCTATTCATCGTACAGCTTGATCTGATCCAAACAGCCTGGAAAAAATTGTAGAAGTTTGACGCGATAAATACGGATACATTTATATCCGCTACAGCTGTGGTGATTGGTATCATTACAACTGGAATAAAGACCACCGTGCGTACCGTTCGGTACACGGCGGTTCAAATACCATAGTTTATAACAGCCTGCTTTTGCGAGCTTTTCTTTTGTTATTGACCTATTAAGCATTGCACTTCCTGCTATTCGCCAATAACCTAGTCTTGTGTTTCCCCACATATATGCGTACTCCTCTGGTATTCCTAACTTCTTTGTAGCCGCCTTATTTACTGTATAGAGTTCGGGTAGCATTGGACTTCATCTTGTTAGGCAGACTTATCCACTCTGATTCAGCCTTATATAAGGTTTCTGTTCGTCGACTCAGAACTTTGCCAGCTGTTGGTTTTCCACAACAGCATCCGGCTTCCTTCAGATTCCACCTCACGATGGACACCCTTGCCTTCGGCTAACGCTTCCTGCTACCGAGCGCGTAGTGGACTTTCACCACCTAGTTATCGCCCATGCTGGGCGCACTGCAACAAAGACGCCGGTAATTAAACCAGCGTCTTCGTTTTCTTCTACCTTTAGAAGAATAAAGATATCAGCTATTATTTAATTTTCAGTTAGAAGCTAAAGTTGATACCAGCATTCAATTTCCATTGATGTTGATAATCACCAGTCAGACTTCTAGTAACATCAGCATAAAAATTACTGCACTTGCTAAGGTTGTAGCTGCCGCCAACAGTGAGCTCACTCCAAGTTCCACCTAAGTCATAACTGGTATGCTTAGCCTCCGCACCCTTTTCCGTACTAATGTAGGTTGCCCCGGCATCACCGCTAAACTCATGTGCCAAGCTCAATTTCGCATAGAAGCCTCCACGTTCATTTTCTATACCGGTTTGTACACCAATTCTGCCTACAAGACTATCAAAAGCCTCTTGGTTAACAAAAAGCTTACCCGCCTTGCTGTCAGCAGCAAAACTGTCACTGCCTAAATGCGCATAAGTTAGTTGTAATTGCGGCTCTAAATAACCTTTTTTAGTATTGCCAAAGCGTTGTCCATACTGTACGCTTACACTGTACCCAGTAGCAGAATATTCGCCATCAGCTTTAACTTCTACAGGAGTGTTGCGGAAATCATTATATACAGTAAATTCATTTTTCACCTTACCTGCTTTCGCCATAAGATCTACATACGCATTATTACCTACATTTTTAGATGCATAAACGCCTAAACTATAAAGTTTAGTATCACCCTTATCACCATTAAGGTAGCTTGCACTGCCATCACGATAATCAATAGCCGCACCCAAATTCCAGCCATTTGCAATAGCCTTATCGAAGCCAGCCTGTCCTGCCCCATATTGGTGAGTGAAGTCTAAAGCGTCATTATCATATTTCATCTTGCCGCCATAGGTTTGTACCCAGGCTCCAGCTTCAGCACCCTCGCGTAAAGCAAGGCTGCGACCATTCAAATTAGCCGCGTTATCGCGCCAATCCAAAGCGGAAGTCATCATTGCGCTACGAACGCCTTTCAAAATAGCATTCTCATAATCGCCCTTAATAATCGGCTTTTGGAAATCGTTTCCATCGACATTGCTTACGCTGCCAGCAACATAGCTGCCCTTGCCGTCAGTACTAGCAAAGGACATATCACCAAGCTTTCTCATTGCGCTTGAAGTAGTCAGACCATCAGCAATGCCAACTTTACCGGTAAGATTCTTCTCGCCAGCAGCATAACCGCTATAAGTAAGCTTCCTAGCCAAGGCGCTCAGGGCTTCCTCAACCTCAGATTTACTTGTTAAATCAATACCATTGTTACCGGTAATAAGATTTACACCGCTGCCAGAAGAAGCGCTTTGAATAACCGTATCGCCTGCTTTATAATCTTCTGCACTAGCACCTGCATTATCATGAGCATAATAAAGATTAGTAAAACCGCTATACTTTCTAATGGTAAGTTTATTGGCGTCAGACTGGAAGATATTGCCTGCCTTGTCCGCACTATCACCACCGACAAGATTGCTTACAATACTGCCCTCAAAGGATTTGCCACCGGAAGATGAACCAATTTGTCCTTGAACCTGATTGTTCCAAGTTGCACCATTCTGCAACCACATATTTACTTCACCAGTAAAGGTTAAATCTCCACTGGTCGTTCCCTCTTCTGGGAAAGCATTGTAAACTGCGCCGGTCAAAGAAGATTCTTTAGTAGCAAGCCCCAAGTTAATCTGGGTAAGCGTACCATTTTTATCCACTCTATTTACAGCACCTGTTGTCGCGGCAATATTGCCTTTAATATTTACGTTCTCTTTGCCTGATGCAATAGCCTTACCGTTATCATCCGAAACGACATTCATATTAACAGTGCCGTCCTCCGCACGAATCGCCGCATATGGGTTAGTGCTGCTGTCCACATCGATTTTACCACCGCCAGTCACAGTAATTACACTGCCTCCGGCATTAGCGAAAATGCCATTACCGACGCCAGAAAGATCAACATTGCCGTCAACAGTCAGCTCACTGCCCATAGAATTGGCCCCCATGTTACTGGTCGCGTAAAGAATTTCGCTGCCATAATAGCTATAACCGCCATTATGCCCATCGATATGAGCCTTAAGGTCGCCGTTTACAGTCAATTTGCTATTACCCATTACATAAGCGCCAATGGTATTATCCGTGCCCTCGGTATTAAGTTCAACATCACCATCAATCACTAACTCAGGTCTACCATTACTGTTGGAGCTTGCTAAATGAATGCCTTCAGCACGACCAGATTCATTAACAACGGAAATTTTAAGTTTTTTAGCAACCACGCTACTTCTGCCATCCTCTGTCTTATTAAGTCCGATATTGGTGCCGCCGGTAGAAGTATTGTCAATAACCAAAGTCTTTGCAACAGCGTCAATAGTAGAAACACTATTAAGGTCTGCGGCAGTTCCACCACTAACCGTAATACTGCTGTCTTTATCAAATTTATAAACATTATCTTCTTTGATAACGCCTGCGTCATCGTACTCCCAATCGGTCTCACGATTGCCGGTAACCGGCGTAGTGAATTCAGTTGTCGGTTCGGTAGCAGGTGCTTCATAGCTGCCCTTACCAGTTTCTGTATTGAAGGTAATATCACCCGTGTTCAAAGTCATGCTAGAAGTCAGCAGACCATCAGCAATAATAACTTTGCCGTTCAAGTTTCTTTCGCCATCAACATAAGCACTATAGGTCAGTTTGCCAGCCAAAGCATTCAACACCTGATTAACTTCATTCAAACGCACTGTATTGATATTGGTGTTGTCTGTAATGAGGCTCACATTGCTTCCAACAGCTGCATTTCCAATAATAGTATCGCCAGCTATATAATCATCTGCCGACGTACCCTTATTTTCATGCGCATAGAAAATATTAGTATTACCGCTATAATTGGTTATATTAATCTTATTAGTATCATTTTGGAAGATATTTCCTGCGGAGGTTGCGGAACTGCCACCTACAATCTTTCTTACCGTGCTGCCGGCAAAATTGCTATTGGTATTGTAAAGTTTATTAGTCCAAACAGCTCCATTTTGCAGCGTAAAATTCAGTTCACTTTTCTCATTGGTGGCTTCATCATAAATAACGCCATTTAAGTACGAATCAGCAGTATTCATATTGATATTAATAATGCTAGCACCTAAATCAGATTTCAATAAGCCAATATTACCATCAATCTGAATGTCTTTTGCCTGTTCACCATTATTGACGTTAACTGTACCGCCGCCCGCAGAAACAGCGTATTTGTTGCTTCTTCCCGGATTAGTTTTAATTTTTACAGCTCCGTTAAGATTTACTTCCGAGCCATAGTTTTCCGCTCCTACACCATTG
>OKTM01000942.1_pt1 | contig 10532 bp, 8 predicted proteins | sample 1606401 | NCBI WGS metagenome assembly OKTM01 (sample SAMEA3879583, study PRJEB24766) | human gut metagenome | biome: human-associated habitat; feature: feces | place: USA | collected 1985/1987 | reverse complement strand
TCTGAACATTCTTGAAGTTAACAAAGATACCCTGAGCTGTCTCTGGTCTTAAATAAACAGTATTCTTTGCATCTTCTGTAACACCCTGGAAAGTCTTGAACATCAGGTTAAACTGTCTGATATCTGTAAAGTTATGCTTTCCACAGCTTGGACATGGCACATTGTTATCATCGATAAATGCCTTCATTTTCTCCTGAGACCATCCATCTACAGAAGATTCTAACTCAATCTCATGCTCCTGTGCAAAATCTTCGATAATCTTATCCGCACGGAATCTTTCCTTACATTCTTTACAATCCATTAATGGATCTGAGAAGTTACCAAGATGTCCTGATGCTACCCATGTCTGAGGGTTCATTAAGATTGCAGCATCAATTCCGACATTATATGGGCTTTCCTGAATGAACTTCTTCCACCATGCTTTCTTTACATTGTTCTTTAATTCTACGCCAAGATTTCCGTAGTCCCAAGTATTAGCCAGACCGCCATAAATCTCAGAACCCGGGTAAACAAATCCTCTGGCTTTTGCAAGAGCTACGATCTTTTCCATTGTCTTTTCCATGATTTCTCTCCTCTTGACTTGCAGCTGTTCCGCCAAATGCGTCCGGAAAGCTCCGGAAAAAGCTGCTTTTTTACATTTTTGGTCTTATTATACTAGTATCCTCATGATTTTTCAAGGATATTTCCATTTGCATTGCATCCTGTCCTGCTTTTGAAAAATAAATCGTTACGGTTATTCCGCAGCCGGCAGTGATCTATCTCATCAATTCCAGGATCTCCAGACTTTTAAACCGCTTGTCTGTATTCAGCTCCGTATACCGGTAAATGTGGCGTTCCAGTTCCCGCAGCACATCATCCCGTACTGTAAACGTATACAGCTTTGCCAGGGGGGACACGGCTATGTAGCGCATGGCATACAGGGCAGCCGCTGAGATCCGTTTCCTGTCCATGGCCATCCTACTGCAGTCCGCACACAGGATCCCATGCTCGTCCTGGGAGAAAAAAAGTTCTCCGGTTTCTTCCTCCGTAAGCTCTCTCCCGCAGCCCGCACACTGGAACAGCTGCGGCATCACGCCCTGGATTACCATAGTCCGCAGTTCATAGATACAGCGCACCAGCCGGTCTTCTATATGAGGATTCAAAATGGCTTTGATGGTCACATAGAGAAGATTCATCATCTCCTTCTCATCCGTTCCCTCTTTGCCAAAATAATCTGCCAGCTCCAGAAAATAATATCCATAGTAAACCCCCGGCTGCCGGGTGGCCAGCTCCACAAAATGATGCTGCACGCTGACCTGGTTCAGATTATAGCTCGTCCTTCCCTCATAAAGAGTAAAGCTTCCGAATACAAACGGGTTAGCTGCTGCCATGAACGGACTGTTCTGCCGTCTCGCTCCCTTGGCAAAAGCGGAGATCTTCCCCCTCTCTCTTGTGAGAAGGACGATCCGCTTGTCATAATCCCCTACCGGCATAGCAGAAAGTACCACTCCCTGTACGGTAATCAGATCACTCATTTTCAGATTTCTTTCTTATCATATCCAAAGTTCTTGATCAGGAAATCACTGTCTCTCCAGTTCTTAGTCACCTTGACCCAGAGCTTTAGGTTTACCTTTGCTTCCAGCATACGCTCCAGCTCATAGCGGGCATTGCTTCCGATCTTTTTCAACATGGCACCCTGTTTTCCGATGATGATGCCTTTGTGGGAATTACGCTCGCAGATGATGGTCGCATCAATATCTATGATGTTGCTTCTTCCCGGACGTTTCTTCATCCGGTCGATGGCAACGGCGATTCCGTGAGGGATCTCCTCATCCAGTGCATGCAGAGCCTTCTCACGGATGATCTCTGCGGCGATCTGGCGCTGAGGCTGGTCGGTAACTGTATCCTCATCATAGAACATCGGTCCGTACGGAAGATATTTGAAAATACTTGGAATGATATCCTGTGTGTTTTTTCCGCGGAGGGCAGAGCAAGGAATGATCTCTGCAAAATCGCAGATCTTACGGTAGGTATCGATCGCAGGAAGAAGCTCTTCTTTTTTTACCGTATCGATCTTGTTGATGATGAGAATCACTGGAACTCCAACCTTCTGCAGCTGCTCGGCAATGTGGCGCTCTCCCGCACCTACGAATGTGGACGGCTCCACCAGCCACATAATGGCATCTACTTCCTTCAGGGTTCTCTCCGCAACCTGTACCATGTATTCTCCAAGCTTGTTTTTTGCCTTGTGGATACCCGGTGTGTCCAAAAATACGATCTGTCCCTCATCACAGGTATACACAGTCTGTATCTTGTTTCTGGTTGTCTGTGGCTTGTTTGATGTGATGGCGATCTTCTGTCCGATAAGATGGTTCATCAGCGTGGATTTTCCAACATTCGGTCTTCCGATGATCGCAACAAAGCCTGATCTAAAATTATTATCCATTCTTTATCCTCTCATAATCCTTTCACAGCCTGCTATCCCATTTAACGGACAGCAGGCTTTGTTTCTCATCAGCCGATCAGTGGCTTCACTTCCATGAATACATCTTCCGCCTTCTCTATTGCAGTCTCACTTCCTACTACGCAGATCTGATCATCGGAAAGTACTGCTTCTACAAGAGCTGCCAGTTTCTGGATATCCTCCTTCTGCGCTCCGAGGATCTGATTTCTTTCCTTCTGGAGCATATCCTCTGTAACATTGGAGAAATATGCGGTTTTTGAGATACTTCCCTGCATCTGCGGAGTTCTCGGCACATCCTTGTTGCTGATCGTTCCGATGATATATTTTGTCATCTCACGCTCGTCTGCCTCAAAGGCACGGATATAATCCGGCACTCCTTGGTATACTTCCAGGGTTCTCTTTAGATGGGGATCACGGTAGGATACCAGGAAGCTCTCTCCGTTTCTCTTAAAGCCGCTCATGCAGCCATACGCTCCACCCTTTACACGAAGGTTGATCCAGAGATAATCGTAGCTTAAGATCACTTTCAGGATCTCCAGTGCACCGGTATACTCCAGGCCTTTTTTGCGGAAGTTTCCGTTCTGTGCCACATACTGGACCTGGCCGGAGGTCTTGAAGGCTTCGTTTTTCTTTATGCAGGGGGCCTGCTTCACAGACTCCGGCTTCTGTCCGTTAAACAAAACTTTTTTGATCCCGGCAGCCTGTGCTTTTACTACATCCAGAGATTCTCTCTCTCCGGTATAGCTTACACAGAAATTCTCCGGACGAAGGACCTCTTCCATCACCTTACGGAGATTTTTCACGATCTCATCCTTGCAGCTGTCAAAATCCTTCTCCAGTTTTTCGATAAACTGATAATATCCGATTCCTGCCATCTCATCCTGGAATGCCGCCATCGGAGATGCGTAGGAAGCACCACGGAGAACGGCGGTGGAATGGCCTGCACTTGCAAGGCTGGCCTGGGCTCTGGATCTCACTCTGGCAATGATCTCGTAGAGACGTTTGGTGTCATCCAGCTTCGAAGTTGTAAGAACCTCCCGGATCATGGAAAACATGAAATCCATCTCCGGATATAACGCTTTTCCTCTTACGGCAAACATGGCACGGAATGCATCGGTATCCTGGGCATCATCAAAAACCTCTATCCCATAGGCAATACCGCCGGTTCTCGCATTCACTTCATTAAACAACTCGCCATATGTGTAATTCTCTGTATCCACTGCACCAAGCACAGATTTCAGAAGTCCCAGATAATGGACTGTGTCAACATCAAAGTCATGGATCTCAAAAAGAAGATCTGCATAACCGATACCATTGGTGCACACATCATGATACAGAAACAGGCTGTCCTCCACATGGTGCTCCTCGTTTGTCAGTCCTGTGATCTCTTTTTTGATATCTTCTCTGGAAAGCATCGGGATACAGGTCAGTGTTTCCGGATCTTCCTCGGATTCCTGATAAGCTTCCAGGGCTTTTGTATTCTCTACCATCCGGGTAAGCTCTTCATCAGAAAGGCTCTTTCTGTAATTCTCCAGTTTTTCTTCCAGTTCTTTGTCTCTCTTAGCAGCAAGGCCTTTCTCCGGTACCAGGGAAAGGATCGCGCCATGGGTATTATCCAGAAGATATTTACGGATCAGATCCTCAAAATATCCCTCTTCCAGAGCTTTTTTGAGGAACTCAAATCCCTCAAGAAGCTGTACTTCACAGAACGGCTTTGTATCGTCATAAAGCCAGCTGCTTAAAATATCCAGGCCATACATCAGTCCCTTCGGATAGGAAGAGAAATCTGCCTCACGGAAACGGAATTCGTAGTAGTTGATTCCGGCTGTTACTGCCTTCTTGTCGATACCTTCCTCCATGATCTTTGTGAGGGTGTCACGGATCACTTTGACAAATTCCTCTTTCTGGCTTAAGTTGGCTCCCTTTGCCACGATGGAGAAATAGGTCTGTTTGATTCCATCCTCAAAGGAGCCATAGATATCCTTGCCAATCTTTGCATCCAGAAGTGCCTGTTTCAACGGTGCACCCGGTGCGCTTAAAAGTGCGTAATCCAGGACTTCGAAAGCAAGACTTAAGTTGATATCTGCTGCTTCACCCACAACCATATTGTAGGAAAGATAAGTGTTATCCTCTTCTCCTTCGTCCTCTGACACCGGATAATTTTTCTGGATATCTTTTACCTGGGCAAAAGCTTCCTGATCCCGGATCTGGGAATCAATGGCAAGGGAATCAAAGGCAGACAGATAATGGCTGTCAATAAACTCCAGTTTCTCCTCCATATCCATGTTTCCATAGAGATAGATAAAGCTGTTGGACGGATGATAGTACTGTCTGTGGAAATCCAGGAATTCCTCGTAACTGAGATCCGGGATATTTACAGGATCTCCGCCGGACTCACAGCCATAGGTGGTATCCGGGAACAGGGAATTCATGATCTCACGCTCCAGAACATCATCCGGTGAGGAAAAAGCACCCTTCATTTCATTGTAAACGACACCGTTGTATTTCAGCGGGCCTTCTTTTTTCTCCAGATGGTAGTTCCAGCCTTCCTGACGGAAGATCTCTTCTTTTTTGTAAATATTCGGATAGAATACCGCATCCAGATATACATGCATCAGATTCTGGAAATCCCGGTCATTACAGCTTGCTATCGGGTAGCAGGTCTTATCCGGATAGGTCATGGCATTAAGGAAGGTATTAAGAGAACCTTTTACCAGCTCCACAAAAGGATCCTTAAGCGGAAATTCCCTGGAGCCGCACAGTACGCTGTGTTCCAATATATGAGCAACACCTGTGCTGTTTTTCGGCGGTGTACGGAATGCAATGTTAAAAACCTTATTCTCATCACTATTCTCGATGAGCATCACTCTGGCTCCTGTTTTTTTGTGTCTCAGAAGCCATCCTTTTGAATGAATATCCTGAAGCTCCTCTTCCTTCAGGACTTCATATGCTTTCAGATGATTGGGATTCATAAAATAGTAACCTCCTGAATGTTTCTCTTCACACCCGACATGGATCTTCGTTCAAAAAATCTCAGAATATTTTATCGGATGCATGGCAACAAAAGGCTGCCTGAGTAGTCAGACAGCCTGAAACGGAAGCTCTCCGGCCTCCTAAATGTTTCCTTCGTTGGGATAATACTGCCTGTAGATCTCTCTGGCAGCTCTTGTGATGATTCCAAGCTCAGCTTCCATTCCAAGATTAGCCGGAAGCTCCACAGCTGTTTCCCTGATGTCTCTCTGGACCTTGGCCTTCGCACTGTCCTCCTTGATGTGGATCAGGCCGAAAATCGTTGTGTTATAGGATTTATCTGTCTGACAGAGATCCATGTAGACCAGAACCAGATGACAGCATTCCCGGTAAAGAAGCTCCTCATAAAGGCCGCCCCTTTCCTGGAGCTCCTGAAATTTCAGCTTCTTAAGATACTTGCCTATCTCTTTCTTCGCACTTCTTGTACCAAAGAATCTGGAAGCGGAATTCCGGTTAAACTCCATGGTCATCCAGAGACCGAGATAACCGTCTGCCCTCAGCTTTATCGCTGTAACGGATCTCCCAGAGTTCCTTGCGGATCCTGTTTTCTTCCGGTTCTTCTCCTGCTGCAATGGACTGCTCCAGAAGCTTCAGGCGCTCCATGGGATCTTTCTCTCTATAGTATTTCGCAATTGTTGGTGTATCCATTCATTCTTCCTCCTGATATCTGAATATTATATCAGACAACCTGCCAAAAATACACCCCTATCTGTGATTTCGAAGCTTTTTCCCAGGGCTTTTCACTTTTTTTCCGCGGTTATCACATAGATATACATTGCGGATATACCACAGGGTCTTATCCTCTCCGTATTTATCCAGGATTCGGAGAAGTCCCTCCAGCTCTTTCTTTGTCTGTGGATGGATAAACCACAGCTTCTCCTTGCTTTTCAGAAAATACTGCAATGGTTCATGATAGGTATATTCCTCGCCCAGATAGTTTCTGGATGCACTGATCCGGTCCATGACCATTTCCGCCACATATTTTCTGGGCATTCTGGCTCCCATGATCACATGCTCACCGTCAAGGGAATAGTCTACCCAATGTTCAAAATGGTGTCTGTTTCTTCCCTTATGGTGCAGCCAGGACATGGATACGCCGGTTGCCTCACGTTCTGCGTTGTTGGGGCTTCTTGTCCCCTGATAATATTTACAGCCTACCAGAAATTCCGTCGGGGAATATTTGGACAGGTCATGAAGCAACCCCTGCTTATATAACCCGATACGAAAACAATATTTCATCACCAGAAGCTTATGCCTCGTGATGGTCCTGAAGTGCAGCCACGGGTGCCATGATCGCATCTTTCTCCGCCTCCTGTCTGCCCAGCAATACCACAATGGCGCGGGGGCCTATTTCGATTGATTTTTTATATTCTTCTTCCTCCTCCAGACAGAATCCTGTTCCGTGAAGAGAGGTATCTGCGATTTTTTTCCAGCACATGCCTTCCGGGAGATTGGGCAGAGCAAGGCTCCGGTTTTCCCAGTGGAAATTATAGCCGATGTAAATAAAATCATCCTCTGCAGCCTCCAGATCCTCTTTTTCCCTTGCATAGGCTCCGTAGTACATCATACCAAGAAGCCTGCTGGTATTCTCATAGCTCAGATACCAGGCACGTTCCCCGTGAAGAGACACATCCGGGAACCCCTTGGTCAGATAATCTACCCCTTTCAGTTCCACCGGCATATGAAGAACAGGATGGGCCTTACGAAAAGCAATGGCATCCTTTACAAATTCCCTCAGTCCCTGGTTTCTGGAAAGGCCCTTCCAGTCTGTCCAGCCGGTAGCATTATCCTGACAGTAGGCATTATTGTTTCCGCTCTGGGAATTGCCGAATTCATCACCGTGATAGATCATGGGAACACCCTGACTCAGCAGCATCATCAGAAAGGCATTTTTGATCTGGCGTTCCCTCATCTGACGGACGGAAACCTTACGGGTAGGGCCTTCCACACCACAGTTCCAGGAATAATTATAGCTGCTTCCGTCCTGATTGCCCTCGCCATTGGCCTCGTTATGTTTATAATTATAGCTCACCAGGTCATTCATGGTAAATCCGTCCTGGCAGACCATGTAATTGATCACTCCATGATTCTCGCTGTTATGACGGATATGCCATGCTGCAGCCTCCACCATACCTTCATCGCTTTTCAGGAAACGGCGCATATCCTGGAGAAAATTCATATTGCTCTCCGCTCCGCAGCGTCTGACCGGAAGCTTTCCTCTGTAAAAATGATCAAAATCAAAGCCCTGGAAGATCAGTTTTGCTCCGGAAAGGATTCCGTCCCGAAGAAGCATCTCCCGGTTAAAGCCCTCTCCCAGCACATGAAATCCATCTACATGGTAAAAATCTCTCCAGAACTGCAGGGCTCGAAGAGCCATCAGGCTGTCTGTTTCCTCCGGAAAATAGAATTCCATGATACAGGCAATACCGTTCTTGTGCAGCTCCCGGATCAGATACCGGAATTCCTGCTCCGGTTCTCTGGTGCTGCAGTAAGCACTCTTCGGGCTGAAATAAAAGCCGGATGCATAGCCCCAGTAATTCACTACATTTTCCTTTCGACGGGTCTTGATGTGTTCACTGCCTTCCTTCGGTTTATTGATCGGAACCTCACAGAATTCATAGGCAGGCATCAGTTCAATGGCATTGATCCCAAGTTCTTTCCAGTAAGGGATCATCTCTGTCAGGCCAAGAAAAGTCCCCTTATGGGAAACCATCTTTCTGGCAAGCTTCGTATAACCACGGACATGAAGCTTGTACAGGATCATATTTTCATATTCTACTGCCGGTGCAGTTTCATTTTCCCAGCCGGAAACATTCTCATTAAGGAAGCGACAGCGGACCTCCTTTTCCGGATCGTAAGGTACTCCGAAATGCTCTCTCCCGTGAAGTCCGTATGCATACGGATCCTGCACGATCTCACCGTCTATTTTATAATTATATTCAAACTCCTTCAGAGAAGCACTGCACAGCTTCAGTGCCCACACACGTCCTGTATGGAAATCCTTTGGAAAAACGATCTCCACCGGTGCGGCAGCTCCTCTTTTTTTATATAAAAGCAGGGATACTTCAGAATCCTCCGATGCCTCCACTGCAAAATTATAACCGCCCTCCATTTTGTTGGCTCCAAGTATCAGCGGCTGACCTTTCTCCACTCGACCTAATCTGTGGCTTGCCAAGGCAACTCCTCCTTTTCTCTTTTTATTATTCAAATCCATAGAAATCCTTTTCGTCGGATCCGTCACAGATCAATATCCAGCTCAACCGGGCAATGATCGGATCCCATGATCTCTCCGTGGATCTTCGCATCCTGAAGCCTTTCTTTCAGGGAAGGGGAAACAAGGAAATAGTCGATACGCCAGCCGGCGTTCTTCTCTCGTGCACGGAAACGGTAGGACCACCAGGAGTAAACGCCCTCTTTATCCGGATAAAAATAGCGGAATGTATCAATAAAGCCACTCTCAAGGGCTCTGGTAAAGCAGGCTCTCTCTTCATCAGTAAAGCCTGCATTTTTGCGGTTGGTCTTCGGGTTCTTGAGATCGATCTCCTGATGTGCCACATTAAGGTCGCCACAGCAGATCACCGGTTTCTTCTCCTGCAGTTTCAGAAGATAAGCCAAAAAATCCTCTTCCCATTTCATACGGTATTCCAGACGGCGGAGCTCGCTCTGGGAGTTGGGAGTATATACAGTCACAAAATAATACTCATCGAATTCCAGTGTGATGACACGTCCTTCTTTATCATGCTCCTCTATCCCGATCCCGTAAGCCGCAGACAATGGCTCCCTCTTCGTAAAAATGGCTGTACCTGAATAGCCTCTGCGGTTTGCGTAGTTCCAGTACTGATGATATCCCGGAAGCTCCAGCTCAACCTGTCCCTGCTGGCATTTCGTCTCCTGCAGACAGAAAATATCCGCATCCAGCTCATGAAAGCGTTCCTCAAAGCCCTTGGTGATACAGGCCCGGATCCCATTTACATTCCAGGAAATAAATTTCATATTTTTATATTTTCTCCTCATTTTTTCGTCATATTTTTATTATATCTCACATTGTCGGATTAAGCAAAAAATATTTTGAAAGTTTTCTCAGGCTCTCAAATATTTTGTTGCTGTTCTACGTCATATCTGTTAAAATGTTCTCTATATCATGCAGAGCTGCCCTCTTATTTACAGGCAGCAGCAGAACGGAGGATTTTTTTATGAGTGATGAATTTAACAAAAGCGGATGTGCACCAAGTGACTGCGCTTCCTGCACAGCTAACTGTGAAAGCAAGGTAGATGAAGCACATCACACCATCACCCTGACTATGGATGATGATACTGAGGTAGAATGTGCCATCCTTACTATTTTCCCTGTAGAGAACAAAGAATATATCGCACTTCTCCCACTGGATGAGAACGGCCAGAATGAGACCGGTGAGGTTTATCTCTACAGCTTCTCTCGCACAGCAGACGGCGATCCGATGCTGGCAAACATTGAAGATGATGAAGAGTACGACGCTGCCGCAAATGCCTTTAACGCAGTCGTGGAAAAAGCACGTGCAGACGAGGAGGCAGACGCACCTCTCAGCTAAACCGTGCATTTATCAGAAAGCAGTAACTACACAAAACAAGCCCGGAAAATCGGATGTATGTGGTCTTCACACCTCCGCCTTCCGGGCTTTTGTTTTATTTTGTGGTACTTCCGAAGCCGCCGTTTCTTACTGCATCTGCATCGTCATCCACGGTGATTCCGTATTCCACAAAGATCCCCTGCATAAAACCGGTTCCTGCCGGGATCTGGATCGTTTTATCTTCTCTTGTATCGTTAGTCAGCTTGGCAAAGATATGACCTTCGTTGTCGGAAAAGAAATAATCGCTGTCAATGATTCCCACTGTGTTATTCAACTGCAGCCGGAATTTAAATCCCAGTCCGCTTCTCGGATAACATTTCAGAACCCAGCCCTCTTCCATCTCTACACGGATACCGGTTGGTATCTTTACGATCTCACCTGGCTTCATGGTCACATCCACAGGTGCATAAAAATCATATCCTGCACTTCCGGTCGTAGCTCTCTTCGGAAGC
>OKTM01000912.1_pt1 | contig 10796 bp, 10 predicted proteins | sample 1606401 | NCBI WGS metagenome assembly OKTM01 (sample SAMEA3879583, study PRJEB24766) | human gut metagenome | biome: human-associated habitat; feature: feces | place: USA | collected 1985/1987 | reverse complement strand
ACGTGAATTGCCTTCCAGGCGTTCTTCAACGATTGTGAGGCGTCCCTGAACCTGATTGAGATTCTCAAGCGCAACCCTTGCTCTTTCCGCAGCCTCCTTCTTGTCGGCCTTTTCCACTTCCGCCTCGTCGTCGAAATCCTGTCCGGCGTTGGACCGGATGTCGAAGAACGATTTCTTGAGCAGGAATGTCTGACGCCGCAGAATGCCCGATTCGAAGTCGATCAACCGCTCCGGGTCGAAAGCCTGTCCGTAATAACGGGTTTCGAAATGCAGATGCGGGCCGGTGCTGCGCCCCGTCGAACCGCCCAGGCCGATGATCTGTCCTGCCTCGACCCATTCGCCGCTTTGCACGAGCCGTTCGGAGAGGTGTCCGTAGTAGGTTTCCAGACCATTGTCGTGACGCACGATGATCAGGTTGCCGGCGCCGGCGGTAGCGGATGCCGTATTTGGAGCGGATGCTGCCTTTGTAGGGATAATGATAGCACTTGAGCGAATCCACCAGATCGATCGCAAGCGATGCAGGCATCTCCGACAGCGGATATTCCTTGTACGGGAACAGCGTGCCCGTGTCCCAGTATTTGGTGTAGATCGAACTGTCCTTGACAAACTCTCTGTCGCGGACGTATTTCCACGAATTGTCGTTGTAAATGACGATTTTCACCGCTTCGTTGATCGTTTGCAGCGTGTCCAGGGGGATGATTCCGTTCATGTTGGCGATGGGTTCCACGGGATCGGAAAGCAGTGCGGGTTTTTTTGCGGCCAGGGTGTCCTGCCCCTTTTCGAGCAGGTCGAGCTGCCGTTGCAGCGTTTCGATCTGTTGGCGGAGCTGTTCGGCATTCGGTGCCGTTTGCAGGTTTTCACCGGTGTCCGGGGCCGTCTCCGTATGGCGGTCCTGTGCCGCTGCCGTCGTGGTGAGCAGCAGCAAGGCGGAAGCGATGATATGTCGGTTTTTCATTTCGTGTCGTTGTTTCTCTATTGATTCTTGAGCAGTTGCTCCGCTGTTTCGAGCGCTTTGTAGAACTCTTCGCCGAAGCGACGGATGATCGGCTCCCGAAGCGCCTTGTACACCGGGATCCCGAGCCGTTTTCCGCATTGGCGTGCCGGTTCGCAGACCGACCAGCGGTGGTAGTTGAGTCCGACCGTGCCGTTCGAGAAGTTCATCAGGCGGATCGGATAGAGATGGCAGGAGATGGGTTTGCGAAAAGTCGTTTTTCCCTCCCGGAACGCCTTTTCTATGGCGCAGAAGGTGATCCCCTCTTCCGTATAGGCATAGGCGCATTCGGCGTCGTCCACCAGCGGCGTGGTGTAGTCCCCGTCTTCGTCCACGACCATAAATCCCTGCGCTTCGACGGCCCGGATGCCTTCGGGCGTCATGTAGGGCTTATAGTTGGGATACTCCTCTTCGAGCGTATCGACTTCGTCCGTTTCGAGCGGTGCGCCCGCGTTGCCTTCCACGCAGCAGATGCCTTTACAGGCCCCCAGGTCGCAGGCGAAACATTCGCGCAGCAGGTCGGTGCTGACGATCTTATCGTCTATCTCGATCATAAGTGTCTTCGATAATCAGGTCGTACAGTTCCCCGAGCGTCATGCCGGCTTCGCGCACCTGTTTGGGGACGATGCTGCCGCCGCTCATGCCGGGAATCGAATTGATTTCGATCAGGTAAGGCTTGCCCTCGGGCGTGACGATGAAATCCACGCGCACCACGCCCCGGCAGCGGCAGGCTTTGTAGGCCAGCGCCGTCAGGCGGTTGAGTTCGGCCTTGATTTCGGGCGCGATGTCCGCCGGTGTGATTTCGTCCGAACAGCCGGCCGTATATTTGGCTTCGTAATCGAAGAACTCTTTCTTGGAAACGATCTCCGTGATCGGGAAGATGTACTCCCTGCCTTTGGCGATCAGCATGCCGCAACCCATTTCCCGGCCTTGGATGCACTCCTCGATCAGGATTTCGTCGCTCTCGGTGAAGGCTTCGGCGACGGCGGGCAGGATATCCGCCTCGCTCTTTACTTTAGTTACACCGAACGAACTGCCGCTGGCATTGGGTTTTACGAACACAGGGAGGCCGAGCGTGCGGACGATCTCCTTCGGATCGATCCGGCTGTCGCGGCCGAAGAAAAAGCCCCGGGCCAGCGGGATCCCGAATTCGGCTACGGTGCGTTTGGTCGTGATCTTGTCGAAGGTGAGTACCGACGAGGTCATTGAACAGGAGGAGTACGGAATCCCCATCATGTCGAGGTAGCCTTGCAGACGGCCGTTCTCGCCCGGCGTGCCGTGAATCAGGATCAGGGCGTAGTCGAATGCTTTGTGCTCGCCGTCGATGGTGATCGAGAAGTCGTTTTTATCGACCTGCCATTGCCGTCCGTCGGGCGACGTGTAGTGCCAGTCGCGGCCGTGCAGGTCGATGAGGGTTATGTCGTATTTCGCAGGATCGAGCGCCGATGCGATCTGTGCGGCGCTCTGGAGCGCGATCTCCCGTTCCGAGGAGTCGCCGCCCGCCATCAGGGAGATGTTGAGTCGTTTCATATCAGGGGTTGTAGATGTCCGTATGCCGGAACGAAAGAATTTCATAGGTCATTTCCACGAATTGCCGGGCCTCCCGGTGGTCGGGATCGATTTGCAGCGCCCGGTTGAAGTCGTTGAGGGCTTCGCCCCATTCGTTGCGGCGGTAGTGCCACTGACCGCGTTCGACGTAGAGGGAGGCGTCGTCGGGAGTCGCTTCGAGGCGTGCGGTCAGCGATGCGATGTAGCTGGCCGGACTCCACAGGTCTTTTTCCCGGATGTATCGCATCACCCCTTCGGGCAGCATGTTGCCGACATCTTCGCCGCGACCGAGCCGCTCGCGGATCTCGCTCGACGAGTACGGATACAGCGGCGCGTCTTCGAGGAGGGTGATTCGTCCTCCGAGGTCGGGCAGCGGCTGTCCGGTACGGGGATAGACGAAGATCGGATAGTTGTCGATGATTTCGCGGTACTGTTTCCATTCGGGCAGTTGCGGCACCAGGTCGTCGCCCATTAGGATCGAGAATCGCATCTGCGTACCGTAGTTCTCCGTCAGGTGACGCAGGGTGTGGATCGTGTACGACGGTTTGTCGAGCATGAATTCGATGACCGACGGTTTGATCTTGTCAGGATATTTCGATGCGGCGCATGCGGTTTCCGCCATCGAGAAGCGATCCAGCTCCGGAGCCTGCTGTCCGGCGGGCTTGAGCGGGTTTTGCGGAGAAACCACCAGTACGACTTCGTCGCAGAGTCCTTTTTCGATCGCATATTCGGCCAGCGCGATGTGGCCCTTGTGGATCGGATTGAAGGACCCGAAGTAGAGCATTACGTGTTTCACGGTATTGTTTGTTTTGTCGTTTATTTTTTTCGTTCGGTTCCGGCCGGGCCGGGAATGATCCGCGAAGAGCACCGGAACAGGTTCGGAGTCATATCCGTCGGATTTTGAGCGCGTTTTACCTGCAGGTATCCTATCGGGCGAGAAAATCCGAGAGGATGCGGGTCGCCTCCTCGATGGCCTGGGCAAGATCGTCGTTGACGACCACATGGTCGAATTCGGGAGCTTTGGTGAGTTCGAACTCCGCCTTGGCTACCCTGCATTCGATGGTTTCGGGCGAATCGGTGCCCCGTTTGACGAGCCGCTCGCGCAGAGTCTCGATGGAGGGAGGCATGATGAAGATCGCACAGGCCCGATCGCCGAAGATACGTTTGAGGTTGAGTCCTCCGATCACGTCCACGTCGAAAACGATTACGTTGCCTTTTTGCCAGATCCGCTCCATCTCGCTGCGCAGGGTCCCGTAGCAGGTCCCGCTGTAAACTTCCTCCCATTCGACGAATTTATCTTCCTGCACGGCCTGGCGGAACTCCTCGGGGGAGAGGAAGAAATAGTCCACGCCGTTCCGTTCCTTTCCGCGCGGTGCCCGGCTGGTGGCTGAAACGGAAAATTCCAACCGGGGGAATCGCTGGAGCAGCTCCCGTACGATCGTAGTCTTGCCCGAACCGCTCGGAGCGGAGAATATCACTAACTTGCCCATCGTCTGCCGTCGGTTATAGGATATTGAGAACCTGCTCCTTGATCTTCTCCAGCTCGTCCTTCATCTTGACCACGAGGATCTGTATCTCGGAGTTGTTGGCTTTGGAACCCATCGTGTTGATCTCGCGGCCCATCTCCTGAGCGATGAAGCCCAGCTTGCGGCCCGCGCACTCCTCGGAGGCTGCGACCTCCCGGAAATAGTTGCAGTGGTTGGTGAGCCGGACCTTCTCTTCGGTGATGTCGAGTTTCTCGATGTAGAAGATCATCTCCTGCTCCAGGCGGTTGTTATCTACTTCGGTCTGCAACTGCGCCAAACTCTCCCGGATGCGGGCGCGGATGGCTTCCGTGCGGGCTTTTTCGAAAGGAATGACCTCCTGTTTGTACGCTTCTATCCGGTCGATGCGCTTCAAAAGATCGGCGATCAGAATCGCTCCCTCCTGCGTGCGGAACTCGTCCAGATGGGCGAGCGCCTGCCCTACGGCTTCCATTACGGCTTCATGTTCCCGGTCGCCGACAGTTTCCTCCTGCGAGCATACCACGTCCGGCAGGCGCAGGATCGACTGGATGAGAGCATTGTTTTCCGCGCTGCCCGGAGTGCCGATTTCCGGTTGTTCCCGGCAGATTTTCAGCAGTTGGTTATAATATAAGTGGAACAGCTCTTCGTCGATGCAGGCACGCGTCTGCCGGGCGGTCGATTCTACGGATATGTAAAGATCGGCTTTACCGCGCTGAAGAGCTTTCGCCGCCAAAGCCCGGATTTCGTATTCCAGGGGCCGGTAGGCCGAAGGCAGTTTGACGGCGAGGTCCAACTGCTTGGAGTTCAGCGTGCGTATCTCGACCGTTATTTTTTTATCGGGGATTGCGACTTCGGCTTTGCCGAAGCCCGTCATGGATTTTATCATGTGGGTTTCGTCGAAAGTTAAATTCGTGCAAATTTAGTAAAAACAATTTAATTCCGGCCTTGTTGAGCTCCCTTTTCCGAGGCAGGGAAAATTTATCGGGTTTCCTTGGCGGATTGGTGAAATAATTCCTATATTTGTGTGCAATTTTGAAGAATACCTGAAATAATAGCTATAATTTAATCACTGTTAAAGTTTTATGAAAAAGCACAATTTCAACGCAGGACCCTGCGTATTGCCCAGAGAGGCGGTAGAATCTGCCATTGAGGCTATCCGTGATTTCGACAACACAGGCATCGGCCTGCTGGAGATTTCTCACCGTACTCCGGGTTGGGAGCGTATCATGGCCGAAACCGAGCAGTTGTGGCGCGACCTGCTGAACATTCCCGACGACTATGCCGTAATGTTCCTGGGCGGCGGTGCTTCGACTCAGTTCTTCGAGGTTCCGGCGAACCTGCTGAAAAAGAAAGCTGCCTACCTCCAGACCGGTGTTTGGGCGAAGAAGGCTGCTAAGGAGGCTAAGTTCTACGGCGAAGTGGAGATCGTCGCTTCTTCCGAGGATAAGAACTATACCTATATTCCGAAAGGTTACAAAATCCCGACCGATGCGGATTATTTCCACATTACGACCAACAACACCATCTACGGTACGGAGATCCACGAGGATATCGATTCTCCTATCACGCTCGTTGCCGATATGTCGTCGGATATCATGAGCCGTCCGGTCGATGTGAAGAAGTACGGTATGATCTACGGCGGTGCGCAGAAGAACGTAGGTCCTGCCGGCGTGACGTTCGTCATCATCCGCAAGGATCTGATCGGCAGCTCGGAGCGTCCGTTGCAGACGATGGTCAATTACGCTACGCACTATCCCGAAGAGGCTCGCAACCACTCGATGTTCAACACGCCTCCCGTACTCCCGATTTTCGTAATGCACGAAACCCTGAAGTGGGTGAAGGCACAGGGCGGTGTCGAGGCCATGTATAAGATCAACAAGAAGAAGGCCGAGACGCTGTACAACGAGATCGACCGCAACTCGATGTTCGTCGGTACGGCCGTGAAGGAAGACCGTTCCATGATGAACGTCTGCTTCGTGATGGCTCCGGGCCACGAGGATCTGGAGGCTGAATTCATGGCGTTCGCCAAGGAGAAAGGCATGGTCGGCATCAAGGGTCACCGTTCGGTGGGCGGTTTCCGCGCTTCGATCTACAACGCATGTCCGCAGGAGAGCGTGGATGCGCTGGTTGCCTGCATGCAGGAGTTCGAGAAGAACCACAAGAAATAATTAACCGGATTTGATCTATGGCGCAGTTCTTTACTTTTACGCCGAAACGTAAGGAGGACGGCGCCATAGATTTTTATACATTAATGGACGTTTTCGATGAACGGAAAGAGGATGGGACTACCTCCCCTGCCGGGCATGGGGAGCGAAAAATAAAATTCAACGATATGAAAGTTTTAATTGCAACCGAGAAGCCTTTCGCAAAGAAGGCTGTTGATGGAATTAAGAAGATCATTACGGATGCCGGTTACGAAGTAGCCCTTCTGGAGAAATATACGGACAAGGCCCAGCTGCTCGCAGCCGTTGCCGATGCCAACGCCCTGATTATCCGCAGCGATAAAGTGACTGCCGAGGTGATCGAAGCTGCCAAGAATCTCAAGATCGTCGTTCGTGCGGGTGCCGGTTACGACAATGTGGACTTGGCTGCCGCAACGGCTAAAGGTATCGTGGTGATGAATACTCCGGGTCAGAATTCGAACGCCGTGGCTGAACTGGCGCTCGGTATGATGGTCTTCATGGCCCGCAACCAGTTCACGCCGGGTACCGGCAGCGAGCTGAAAGGCAAGACGCTGGCGATCCATGCTTACGGCAACGTCGGCAAGCTCGTCGGTCGTAAGGGCAAGGCGCTGGGTATGAATGTGATCGCTTTCGATCCTTTCATCACCGATGCAAAGGTATTCGAGGCTGACGGCGTGAAGAAGGTGGACAGCATCGAGGAGCTTTATGCACAGGCCGACTACCTGTCGCTGCATATTCCCGCTACCGAGCAAACCAAGAAATCAATCGGCCACAAGCTGATGACTTCGATGCCCAAAGGCGCTACCTTGGTGAATACCGCCCGCAAGGAGGTGATCGACGAGGCAGGGGTGATCCAGGCGATGACCGAGCGCGAAGATCTGAAATATATCACCGACATCGCTCCCGAGGCTGCCGCCGAGATGAGTGAGAAATTCGGTAAGCGCTTCTTCGCTACTCCCAAGAAGATGGGTGCTGAAACTGCGGAGGCGAACATCAACGCAGGTTTGGCCGCTGCAAACCAGATCGTCGATTTCTTCAAGACCGGCAATACCCGCTTCCAGGTGAACAAATAATAAAAATATCCCCTTATTTTCAAACGATAAAGAGAGAATATTATGGTAAAAATCAAACCGTTCGCAGGTATCCGTCCTCCGAAGGAGCTGGCTGCCGAGGTTTCGTCGCGTCCTTACGACGTGCTGAACTCGCAGGAGGCCAAGGCTGAGGCTACCGAGCGCTCGCTGCTCCACATCATCAAGCCGGAAATCGACTTCGATCCGATTGCCGACGAGCATGACGAAAAGGTGTATAAGAAAGCGGTCGAGAACTTCAAGAAGTGGCGCGACAACAAGTGGCTGGTGCAGGATGGCGAAGAGCACTATTATATTTATGCCCAGACGATGAATGGCCGTACCCAGTACGGTCTGGCCATGTGCTGCTACTATGAGGACTACTGGTCGGGCAAGATCAAGAAACACGAGCTGACCCGCATCGAGAAAGAGGAGGACCGCATGAAGCACGTCGAGCTTCAGCAGGCCAACCTCGAGCCGGTATTCTTCGCGTATCCCGACAACGACGAGATCAACAAGATCGTTGCCGACTACGTGAAGAACAACAAGGCCGATTACGATTTCACGGCCGCTCCCGAAGGCTTCGGCCACCATTTCTGGGTGATCCGCGACAAGAAGATCAACGACCGTATCACCGAGATTTTCGCAGGTATTCCCGCTCTGTACGTGGCTGACGGACACCATCGTACCGCTGCCGCTGCCCGTGTGGGCAAGAAGCGTCAGGAGAGCAACCCCAACCATACCGGCAACGAGGAATACTGCTATTTCCTGGCCGTTACGTTCCCTGCGAGCCAGCTTCGCATCATCGACTACAACCGCGTGGTGAAAGACCTGAACGGGATGACTACCGAGCAGTTCCTCAAGGCGCTGGAGAAGAATTTCACCGTGGAACCCAAGGGCAAGGAGATCTACCACCCTTCGAAGTTGCACAACTTTTCGCTCTACCTCGACGGTCAGTGGTATAGCCTCACGGCGAAGCCGGGTACGTACGATGACAACGATCCGATCGGAGTGCTGGACGTAACCGTGCTGTCGAACCTGGTACTCGACCAGTTGCTCGACATCAAGGATCTGCGGACGTCGAAACGGATCGATTTCGTCGGCGGTATTCGCGGCCTGGAAGAGTTGAAGAAGCGTGTCGATAGCGGCGAGATGAAGGCGGCTTTCGCACTCTACCCTGTTTCCATGCAGCAGCTCATCGACATTGCCGATACGGGCAACATCATGCCTCCGAAGACCACCTGGTTCGAGCCGAAACTCCGTTCGGGTGTGGTGATCCATACTTTCGAGGAGAAATAGTGTCCCGTAAGGGATTCAAAAGAGAAAGGAGAATCTTGAACAGATTCTCCTTTCTCTTTTGTAATTATATGCTTTCCTGTATTTCACCGGGAGCGTCGCGTCCCTAGTTCTTTAGGGTCAGTTCGGAATTGCAGATGCAACTGCGAGCTACGAATATGCGACCGTCGAAAATGGTGCGGGCGGTGGAAAGTACCGCCCTCGCAGCAGAGCGCGATCAGCTTTTTTTTGTGTTGTTGGCGATAGCTGCCAATGCACGGAACGTTTCGGCTGCTGCGCGAGTCACCACGACGATTATGAAGCCGTAGATCGGATTGAGGACGATGTAAATGAGCGAACCGCTGCCGAAGAATGCTCCCGTACCCATCATGCGAAGCATGGAGGCGTCGCCATTCAGAAATATTGCGGCGATCAGGGTGAGCAGTGCTCCGCCGATACCGACGAACATACCCGCCCATTCCCCGAAAGTCTGGATGAAGTGCGAGAATACGGGAATGGCGACGAAATCGTCATGCGCTGTCGCAGCTGCATATACTTTTTCGCGGCGGTTCCACCAGATTTGAAAACCGAGCCAGGAAACGAAGGCGATCACGAGCCAGACCAGAATAAACGCGGCGATCATCCGGCCTCCGCCGTACCGAAACAGGTCGTTGTTAATGGCCATTACCAGCAGTACGATGGGTGTCAGCAGGTTGAGGATCGCCAGGATCGCATACAGCCAGCGGAAGGGTTCGCGGAAAAACTTACCGGTGTCGATATACTTGAGTACCGGTTCGAAAAACGAGAAAAATTTGTTGTCTTTCATACGCATTGAGGATTTTAAGGTTAATACTTCACAATAAATTTAGGTATAAATTCCTTGAAAAAGAAATTTTCCGCCCGGTTTGTTTGCTGCGTGGCGGTGTGTTATCTGTCCGAAACAGAATGTTTTTGAATATATTTTAAGCGTTAGGTGAAATTTTATTACGAAATGTTATCTTAAACCGTAAAAAATGCGTACATTTGTAAGCAACTTATAATAAATGGATGTCTTATGGCAAAAATTAAAGGAACAATCCTCGTCGATAAGGAGCGCTGCAAGGGTTGCGGAGTCTGCGTGGCTTCGTGTCCCTGCGATGTGCTGCATTTATCGGCCGAGGTAAACAGCAAAGGTTACCCCGTGGCTCAGATGGCTAATCCGGATGCCTGCACAGGATGTGCGTCCTGCGCGATTATCTGTCCGGACAGTTGCATCACGGTTTATCGTCAAAAATTTGAATAAACTATGGCAGAGAAAGAAGTAAAATTGATGAAAGGCAACGAAGTGATCGCTCATGCTGCGATTCGCTACGGTTGCGACGGCTACTTCGGCTACCCTATCACTCCGCAGTCGGAGGTTATGGAGACGCTTATGGAGGAGAAACCCTGGGAAACGACCGGTATGGTCGTACTGCAGGCCGAGTCGGAGGTTTCGTCCATAAACATGGTTTACGGCGGTGCATCGACCGGTAAGCGGGTGATGACTTCGTCTTCAAGCCCCGGTGTCAGTCTAATGAGCGAGGGTCTGAGCTATCTGGCAGGTGCCGAACTGCCTTGCGTGGTTGTGAACTGTCAGCGCGGCGGCCCGGGTCTGGGTACGATCCAGCCTTCGCAGGGCGACTATTTCCAGGCTTGCAAGGGCGGTGCGCACGGTGACTTCCACTTGATCGTACTTGCTCCGAACTCGGTTCAGGAAATGCACGATTTCGTGGGTCTGGCTTTCGACCTGGCATTCAAATACCGCAACCCGGCGATGATCCTCGCCGACGGTGCGATCGGTCAGATGATGGAGAAAGTCGTGCTGGCTCCGCAGCGTCCCCGCAAAACCGACGCAGAGATCGCCGAAGAGTGCAAGGATTGGGCTACTTGCGGCAAAGGTGCCCGCAAGGATCGCAACATCATCACTTCGCTGGAGTTGAAGTCGGAGGTGATGGAGAAGATCAACCAGCGCTTGCAGGCCAAATACAAGGCGATGGAGGAGAATGAGGTGCGTTACGAGGCTATCGACTGCGACGATGCGGATTACGTGATCGTAGCGTTCGGTTCGTCGGCGCGTATCTGCTCGGCGACGGTGGAGATGGCGCGTGCCGAAGGTATCAAAGTCGGCTTGCTGCGTCCCATCACGCTCTATCCTTTCCCGACCAAAGCGATCGCCGACCTGGCTAAGCGCGGTGTGAAGGGCTTCTTG
>OKTM01000904.1_pt1 | contig 10901 bp, 8 predicted proteins | sample 1606401 | NCBI WGS metagenome assembly OKTM01 (sample SAMEA3879583, study PRJEB24766) | human gut metagenome | biome: human-associated habitat; feature: feces | place: USA | collected 1985/1987 | reverse complement strand
TATGATTTTATAATTTATATTTAACTGTTAATGACCTCCTGTTCTCCAATGGAAGCTTCCAACTGTTGCTTTTCAAACATATCTTTATAAATACCATTTTTCTGAATCAGTTCGGTGTGTGTTCCAAGCTCTTTCATTTCCCCGTTTTCAAGTACCATGATCAGATCGGCATGCTGTACCGTGGAAATTCGGTGTGCGATCAGGATTGTTGTTTTTCCTTTACGATCGTCCCTGAGATTATGTAGGATATGTTCTTCTGTATCGGTGTCGACAGCGGAAAGGGAGTCATCAAGGATCAGGATCGGTGCATTTTTTATCAGGGCGCGGGCGATGGAGCTGCGCTGTTTCTGACCGCCGGAAAGCGTAACGCCACGTTCGCCGACGATTGTATCATAGTTGTCCGGAAAATTTGCAATATTATCGTGAATGCAGGCTGATTTTGCTGCGGCGATAATACGGCTCATATCCTGTGATTTTGTACCGAATGCAATATTTGCTTTCAGAGTATCGGAAAAAAGAAAATTATCCTGTGGTACATAAGCAATATTCTCACGCAGAGTTTTCAGCGGAATTGTGTTGATATCATGGCCATCCAGATAAATCATGCCTGGCTCGGTGTTGTAAAGCCGGAGCAGGAGATTGACCAGAGTGGACTTTCCGTTGCCGGTGCGCCCGATGATGGCAAGGGTTGTCCCGGATGGGATGTCCAGATTGATATCATGCAGTACCGGAGAAGTATTTCCAAGGTGCGTAAAGGTCAGGTGATCAAAACGGATATCCCCGTGCAGGGTATCTAAAGTTGTGACAGAAGCAGTATCTTTTACATTTGTCTGTGCTTCCAGGATTTCCTGTACACGGCGGATGGATGCAGTTCCCTGGGAAAACATGACGGCAGCTTCGGAACAGGCGAGCATCGGCCATACCAGCATATTGACATACTGATTGAAAGCTACGAAGCGTCCGAGTGTAATCTGTCCGATCAGGGCGAGGTATCCCCCATAAAGGAGTGAGGCAAGACTGGAAAATCCGATGATCACATCCAGAAGAGGGATCAGGATGGCTTCCAGCTTTGCGATGCGCATACTTTTATCCATGGTATCCTGGTTCTTTTTGGAAAAAGAAAGGATTTCTGCCTGCTTGCGAACAAAGGCCTTGATCACACGGATCCCGGAGAAGCTTTCCTGTACAAAGTCGGCAAGATTGGAAACACTGTCCTGACGTTCGGTGTAGAGGTCATCCAGTACCTTTCCGTAATGCATATAGCCGAGGCAGATGATGACCATCGGGATCAGTGCCAGAAGGGTCAGTTTTATATTGACATAATACATCATCTGGCAGACGACCAGGAGCGTCATGACTACGGAATCAAAGATGCAGATGACAGCAGGGCCAAGTGCCATGCGGACCGCATTTAAGTCACTGGTAAACCGGGTCATCAGATCACCTGTTTTGTGGCTGTTGTAGTATTCCACATCCATAGTTTCCAGATGGGAAAACATTTCATTACGCAGTTCACGCTCGATAATACGTGCGGTTCCAAAAAGAAAATAACGCCACAAAAAACGGCCGACTGCAAGCAGAAGACCAATCAGAAAGATCCCAAGAAGACAGGTACGAATGGAACTCCAGGTAATGCTGCGCGCGGTAAGACCATCGGTAATGATACCGGTAAGTTTTGGAATAAATACACTTGCCGCATCTACAGCAAAAAGAGTAAGGATTCCGGCAATATAGCGATATTTGTATCGCCTGACATATTGCATGATAAAGGGCAGTGGTTTCATATCAATGCCTCCTGAAAATGATAATTTTTTTCTATATAAACTATTATAGAGGATAGAATCTGGGGTGTCAAAGATTCCGTCAAATAAACGGGAAATACTTTGTGAAACAGGGGAAATTTCGTGAAAACGACAATTGCAATTTAAGATACATTTTTCTATAATGACGAGAGGTAAAATGTTAATAAGATAAACAGAGGGAATATATGAAAACATTACAGAAAGATTTGACGACCGGGAATCCGGGAAAAATTATTTTTAATTTCACACTGCCGATCTTCATTGGAAATGTATTTCAGCAGTTCTACAGTATGGCAGATACGATTATCGTAGGAAAGTTCGTGGGAACCAAAGCACTTGCGGCTGTTGGAAGTACGGGAACGATCATGTTTCTGATCAATGGATTTATTCTGGGAATGACGGCAGGATTTACCGTACTTACGGCACAGAAATTTGGCGCGGGTGATATGAAAGCAATGCGCAAGACTGTAGGAAATGCCGCGATTCTGGCGATTATTATGTCTCTTATTATGACTGTGCTCGGAATGATGGCAATGAAACCGCTTCTTGGGATTATGAAGACACCGGATGATATTTTCAAGGATGCCTATGCGTATATTATGGTAATCTGTGGTGGAATTGCGGCGCAGATGCTATATAACTTTTTATCCAGTGTCTTGCGGGCACTTGGTAACAGCAAGGTTCCGCTATATTTCCTGATTCTTGCGGCGTTGCTCAACATTGTGCTGGATATGGTATTTATCATTGCGTTTCACATGGGCGCAGCCGGTGCGGCATGGGCGACCGTGATTTCACAGGGGATTTCGGGAATCCTGTGTCTGGTATATATTGTGAAGGCGGTTCCGATCCTGCATTTACATAAGGAGGACTGGCGTCCGAGCGGACATCTGCTGAAGATCCAGCTTGCAGTCGGAATCCCGATGGCTCTTCAATATTCGATCACAGCGATCGGAACCATGATGGTACAGTCCGCCTTAAATATGCTTGGCTCCTATGCGGTGGCGGCGTTTACAGCAGGAAGTAAGATCGAGCAGATCTTCACCCAGGCATATGTGGCACAGGGAACTGCCAGCGCTACCTACAATGCACAGAATATCGGAGCCGGAAAGCTTGAGAGAGTGCGGGAAGGCTTCCGGGCTTCGCATTTTATAGGAATTGTATATTCTGTTGTTGTTGGCAGTTTTCTGTTCTTTGCGGGAAAATATTTCGCATATCTGTTTATCTCAGATAACATTGAAGAAGTGCTTCCTATGGTAGCAATCTATGTAAAATGTGTGGCACTGTTTTTTATTCCTCTGTATTTTGTCAATGTACTGCGAAACGGGATCCAGGGAATGGGATATGGTCTTCTTCCTATGATGGCCGGTGTAGCTGAGCTTGCAGGAAGAGGGATCACCGCTACCATTGCAGCCGGAAAAAGTAGCTATATCGGTACCTGTCTTGCAAGTCCGGTGGCCTGGATCTTTGCGTCAGTGCTCCTTTGGGTAATGTACGTCTATGTTATGAAAGATATGGCGCGGAAGCTGTACGGTACAAATAAGTTATAAAAAAACCGTGAAATGAGATGCAATTTCCGGAAAGTATGATATAATGAAAAAGCTGGTGAGTAAGACCAGAAAGTATCAATGGAAAGATGCCTTTTTTGAAGGCACATGAACATAGAGGTGAATAAATATGAGCAACGATGAAAAGAGGGATATCGAGGACAGGATCAATGATGCCATGGCAAAAATCGTCAGTGATACTGCAGGAGAGCCTCAGCCTGAAAATAAAAATAACAGATCAGCTGCTCACAAGTCGGCAAGACCTTCGAAATCAGCAAGGCCAAGGAAGATCACCTACGTACCTATCGATGAATCTGAATTTGAACCTATCGTTATACCCGAAAAGAAAAAGCATAAGGCACTGAAGGTGACCGGAATGATCGCCGCCATGGTTTTGGTAGTGGCAGGCTGTGCATATGCAGGAGTATCTTATTATTACACCAGTCATTTCTTTGAGGGCACAACGATTAACGGGATCGACAGCTCCAACAGGACTGCATATGAGGTTGAGCAGGAGATCGCAAAAAAAATGGAAGGCTATTCCATCCAGGTAAAGGCCAGAGATCAGGAACCGCAGACTATAGAAGGAACGGATATCAGTTATCGTTATATATCCAGTGGTGAAGTTCTGAAGCTTTTGAAAGCGCAGAAGCCCTATGAATGGGTGAGAGGATTTTTTGAAAAGACGACTTACACAGCCAGTGAGCAGACAGCTTTTGACAAGTCAAAGCTGGAGTCAGAAGTGAAAGCACTGAACTGTGCCCAGAAAGAGAATCAGGTAGCACCGGAGAATGCGTACGTAAGCTTTAATGATTCCGAGTTTACGATCGTGCCGGAGACAGTGGGAAGTGAACTGAAGGTAAAAGAAGCCTATCAGATGATCAGTGATGCTATCAGCAGCGATGACGGGGAAGTAGATCTTGGCAGTAACCCGGATGCTTATGTGAAAGCAGATGTGACCAGCGACAGTGCAGATCTGCAGGCAACGGTGGATGCATATAATAACTTTGCGAGGGCAAGCATCACCTACACATTTGGAGATGAGACAGTAACACTTGATGGAAGCACCATCAAGAACTGGCTGCAGTTTGACGAAAAGGGCCAGCTGATCCAGGATGATGCATCCTTCAAACAGCATATCGTGGATTATGTGGCACAGCTTGCAGCGGATCATGATACAGTAGGTACAGAGCGTCAGTTCCAGACAACAAGCGGAAGAACTGTTTCGGTTTCCGGTTCTGCATATGGCTGGAAGATCGATCAGGACGGAGAGGTGGCACAGCTTACCCAGGAGATCCAGTCCGGAGCTCAGACGACCAGAGAGCCGGTTTATTCCATGAGAGCCAATTCTTATGGTGTGAATGATCTGGGAAATACCTACATTGAAGTGGACCTTACAGAACAGTATATGTGGTATTATCAGGATGGAAATGTGATCTTTGAATCAGATATCGTATCCGGACTTGCAAGTGATCCCAAGAGAAAAACACCTCCTGGAATCTTCACCTTGTACTATAAGAAGAGCCCGGATGTGTTACGTGGCACCAAGAAACCAGACGGAACCTATTCCTATGAACAGCCGGTAACCTACTGGATGCCGTTTAACGGAGGCATTGGATTCCATGATGCAGACTGGCAGCCGTATTTTGGAGGCGATCGGTATCTAACCGGAGGTTCCCACGGCTGTATCAATATGCCGCCGGATAAAGCGGGAGAGCTTTACAACATTATCCAGTATAATGTTCCGATCGTCTGTTTCTATTGATCGGAGCTGTAGTCAAAAAACAAACAGGAGCCAGCCGGTGATCCGGTGTGTGGCTCCTGTTCTTTAGCAGGAGGAAAACATTATGTTTGATCAGTCATTCAGCTTTATACTTACAATCGCAGCACTGGTAGTAGGATTTATGCTTTTTACCGGACACGGTTCCTTTTTTATGAAAGGCGGAAACACACAGGCCAGAGCCCAGAAGTATGATGAGAAAAAAATGGAAAAGGTTTCAGGAATCTGTCTGATACTTATCGGAGTGGCTACAGGAGTTGACGCATTCACCACAAGTGTAGCAGCAAAGATTGCCTATGTAGTAATTCTGTTTGTGATACTTGCGGTATTTCTGTTTGTACTCAGAACAAAATGTATCAAAAAATGATCAGAAGTATCAGAACTATCCTTTAGGTAAAAAAGCAGAACTCCCCGTGAAACGGTAACCTGTCTGATCAGGCTCCGGTATCCGCGGGGAGTTTTTCTGTCTGTATTTAGTTTAATTTCGTTCGGCTGGTCTGCCGGAATGTCAGAGTAAAGATGATTCCCTTTACGATAGAAGTAAGGGAAAGTGCCCACCAGATACCATTGAGTCCCATTCCCGCATGAGTCAGCAGCATGGCAAGCGGGATTCTGGCCCCTGTCAGGATAATACTGATGATACTGCAGAGCTTGGTCATACCAAGGCCGGACAGTGCACCGATGGTCATCAGCTCAATGGCCATGAAAGCCTCACAGAAGCCGATGATGATCAGGTAATTTACAGAAATCCCAAGGGATTCCGGATCATGGAAAAACAGTCCGGAGATCGGGCGTGGGAGCAGCACAAAGGCTGCAGTTATGATAAGGCCCCAGATTGTCAGGATACCAAAGGAAATACGGTAGCCCTGGCGGATGCGGTCGTATTTTTTTGCACCGAAATTCTGTGCGGTAAAAGCATTTAAGGCAGAGGCAAAGCCGTCCGCGGTGTTCCAGGAAACGGATTCAATCTGTCCGCCCACACGCTGGACAGCAATGGCAGCAGCACCGAAGGCGGAAACCATTCTGGTCAGTACCATGGAGATCATACAGTAGAGCATGCTCTGGATAGCGGTTGGAAAACCAATGCGGAAGATATTTTTATAAAATTTTCTCGGAAAACGTGAAAAAAGATGAAGTTCACGAAGTACATTTGTTTCCAGCCCGGAAGTAAAGATCCGGAAAACCAGCACTGCAAAAACCAGAAACTGTGCAGTTACTGTGGCAATGGCAGCACCTGCCGTTTCAAGCCGTGGAAAAGGTCCAATGCCAAGGATTAGGAGCGGATCCAGGAGCATATTTCCCACAAGTCCAAGAAAATTGGCCATCAGTGGAGACCTGGAATCTCCCTGGGCTGTAAAAAGTCCGGTGAGAGTCAGGTTCAGGAAGGAAAAAATGATCAGTCCGCAGGTGATCAGCATATAAGATCTGGCAGAAGAATATGCTTCCGGGTCTGTCAGATTAAAAAATCCGATCAGAGGATCAAGAAATATAATACTTGCTGCAGCAAATAAGAGCCCGAAGAGAATGGTCATCTGCAGGGCACTGGCCGCGTAGGAACGTGCCTCTTTATAATCCTTCCGGCCGCAGGACTGTGCGGTGTTTACCTGTCCGCCCATTCTCGGAAGGGCTACAAGTCCCTGGGAAAGCCACACATACATGCCGCCCACACCGACACCGGCAACTGCCTTGGAGCCCAGAAGTCCGATCCAGGCCATATCTGTGATATTATAGGCAGTTCCAAGAAGGGAAGATGCCATGATAGGAAGAGCAAGCTCTGAAAGCGTTTTCAGGATCGGACCGGAAGTAAGGTCTATGGATTTTGATTTTTTCATACTCATCTGCATATCTCCGTAAGGTCAAAAGGCCTGGTGATCCGGTAATCCGGTTTATCCACCTGACCGAAACCGTATTCAGCAAAGATAAAAGGAACTCCTGCTTTCTGGCAGGCATTAAAGTCTCCTATAGTATCACCGATATAAACCGGATCGGAAAGATTATTATCCTCGCGGATCTTCATGATATTTTCCGCTTTGGCCATGCCGGTGTCACCTGGACAGAGATGGCCCTTGAAATAGTGTCCGAAGCCTGTGGATTTCAGGAACACTTCAATATATCCGGCCTGGCAGTTACTGACGATAAAAAGAGGAAAACGGCTGGAAAGAATCTTCAGTGTTTCCTCAAGATCCGGATACAGCGGAGCACATTTGCGAAGCAGTGCCTCGTGCTCTGCCTGGCAGCAGCCGTCGATGATACGAAGCTGTTCTGCTTCCGGAAGCTCAGGGAAAAGAGCCTTTGCGATATCCGGCAGCAGCTGGCCGAAAAGCCCCATCAGTCGTTTGGCGCTTACGTCGGTATCCATGTGCTCCGTATGGATAAGGTAATCACTCCAGGCCTCAGCTACGATTCCGGTGGAATCCCAGAGCGTACCGTCAACATCAAAAATAATACTGTCCATCAGAAAAACCTCCCCAAAAAACTATGATATGTAAAAAAAGCAACCCTTTGTACTGGACATAGTACAAAACAAGTTACTGTTCACTCCGTTCTCAGCAATACGCTTCACGATGCACAGAATTTATGCTAATCGCATAAATTCGCGCGGTATGTCTCGGGTTTTCTGTGGCCTTCGCTCACAAAAAACACCTCGCGGAATATTACCAGTGAACAGTTATCAAAACAATTCTATATGAGAAAAGAAAAAAAAGCAACTGCGCTTTTGAAGATTTTATGTTATAGTAAGGGTTACGAGGGAAAAACTATGAATTATAAGAATACGATCAGAGGTATATTCAAAGACAGGCCTAACCGTTTTATCGCTCATGTGCAGATCGGGGATCAGCTGGAAACGGTCCATGTGAAGAATACAGGCAGATGCCGGGAACTTCTTGTTCCGGAAGCAGAAGTGATCCTGGAAAAGAGTGATAATCCTGCCAGGAAAACGAAATACGATCTGATCAGTGTGAACAAGGAGGGCCGCTGGATCAATATGGATTCCCAGGCCCCAAATAAAGCAGCAGAAGAGTGGGTGGCGGCCGGAAATCTTTTTCCGGAGAAAGTGACTGTCAGGAGAGAAAAGACATACGGAAATTCCCGTTTTGACCTGTATGTGGAATCCGGGAAGCGAAAGGCTTTTATCGAGGTAAAAGGCGTCACTCTGGAAGAAAATAATATCGTGCGCTTTCCGGACGCACCTACAGAACGGGGGATCAAGCATCTCTGTGAGCTGATGCATGCAGCAACTGACGGCTATGAGGCGTATCTTCTTCTGGTGATCCAGATGAAGGGTGTAAGGTATTTTGAACCAAATTGGGAGACACATCCGGAATTTGGAGAAACACTTAAGGCGGCAGCAGATGCCGGTGTTCACATCCTGGCCTATGACTGTGCCGTCACGGAAGATTCCATGAAGATCTGTGATCCGATACCGGTAAGATTATAGAAAGGAAATGATATGTCTGAAAACATTGCAGAACTCCTTTTGAAATGGTACGATAAAAACAAAAGGATCCTGCCCTGGAGAGATAAAGACAATGCCTATTATACCTGGGTATCTGAGATCATGCTCCAGCAGACCCGAGTGGAAGCTGTGAAACCTTATTTTCAGCGCTTTATCCAGGAACTTCCGGATGTAGCAGCCCTTGCGGCGGCACCGGAAGAGAGGATCATCAAGCTGTGGGAAGGCCTTGGCTATTACAGCCGTGTCCGCAACATGCAGAAAGCGGCTGTTCAGGTCATGGAAGAATATGGAGGCAGGATCCCTGAGGATTTTGAGACACTTCTCTCGTTAAAAGGAATAGGAAGATATACGGCAGGTGCCATTGCGTCCATTGCCTACGGAAAGAAAGTCCCTGCAGTAGATGGAAATGTGCTGCGGGTATACGCAAGACTCACCGAAAACCGTGGAGATATCATGAAACAGTCTGTACGGAAATCGGTGGAAAATGATCTTACAGAGCAGATGTCTGAGGACAGACCAGGGGATTTCAACCAGGCTATGATGGAGCTGGGAGCTGTAGTCTGTGTTCCAAACGGAGTAGCAAAGTGCGAAGAATGCCCGCTGGGGCATTTTTGCCTTGCCAGAAAGCATGGAACTGTAGAAGAACTTCCCGTAAAAGCACCGAAGAAAGCCCGCACCATAGAACAGCGAACGGTCCTTGTGATCCAGGACGGAGCAGGTACAGCGATCCGTAAACGTCCGGATACAGGACTTCTGGCAGGCCTTTATGAGCTTCCAAATGTGGAAGGACATCTGACGGAGAAGGCGGCACTTGCCCGGGTAAAAGCCATGGGGCTGGAACCACTGCGGATCGAAGCACTGTCGGATGCGAAGCACATTTTTTCCCATATTGAATGGAGGATGTGTGCTTATCGTATCGCTGTATCCTCTCTGGAAGAAGCACCGCAGGGGGAGTTCCTGTTTGTGGATAAGAGAGAATCCGATAAAAAATATGCAATACCATCTGCGTTTCGCGCATACACCAGATATATGAAGGAGGAAAACTCATGAAACTTTTGAGCGTAGCAATACCATGCTATAATTCAGAGGCTTATATGTCAAAATGCATCAATTCCCTGCTGATCGGAGGAGAGGAAGTGGAGATCATCATTGTAGATGATGGCTCCAGTGACCGTACTGCCGAGATCGCAGATGATTATGCCGAGAAATATCCAACTATCGTAAAAGCCATACATCAGGAAAATGGCGGCCATGGACAGGCAGTCAACACAGGAATCAAAAACGCAACAGGACTTTATTTCAAGGTTGTGGACAGTGATGACTGGGTAAATCAGGACGCCTACTATGAGGTCCTGAAAACACTTTATGAACTGACACGTGGGGCTGAGACCGTGGATCTTCTCATCAGTAATTTCGTTTATGAGAAGCAGGGAGCTACCCGCAAAAAGATCATGCAGTACAGACACTGTTTTCCGACAAACCAGATTTTCGGATGGGATGAGGTACGCCACATGAAAAAAGGCCAGTATCTCCTTATGCATTCCATGATATACCGTACAAAACTTCTCCATGACTGTGGAATGGAGCTTCCGAAGCATACGTTCTACGTAGATAACCTGTTTGCGTTTGAGCCGCTTCCCTATGTAAAAAATCTCTATTATCTGGATGTAAATTTCTATCGGTATTTTATTGGAAGAGATGATCAGTCTGTCAATGAGAAAGTGATGATCAAGCGTATCGATCAGCAGATCCGTGTAAACAAACTGATGGTGGACGCCTATCTGAAGGCTAATGTGAGCAACCGCAGACTTCGTGCTTATATGTTCAGCTATCTGGATATCATCACAACCGTTTCTTCGATCATGCTGGTAAGAGCTGCAACGCAGGAATGCCTGGATAAAAAACAGGAGCTGCAGGATTACATCAAAGACCAGAATATGGGACTATACCGGAAGCTTCGGAGAAGTCTCTTCGGAAGAGTGTCCAATCTTCCCGGAAAAGGTGGAAGAAAGATGTTTGTGGCAGCCTATAAGATCTGTCAGAAGTTTTATGGATTTAATTAAAAAAAGCCCCCAACGGGGCTTTTTTTTATAAATTCTGTTCCGGCTTCTTCTTACGCATATGGGATAGGGAACGCTGTTCCTCGTAATCATCCACTCTCTGTGGATAGAACAGGAGATGTCCGAACAGTGCCAGTGTGGTGCCAAGACATACATCGATCACAGAATGCTGCTTGATAAACATGGTGGACAGGATGATCAGAACAGAAAGGATCAGAGCTCCTCGCTGAAGCCATTTCCTGTCTTTTAGTGCCTGGC
>OKTM01000903.1_pt1 | contig 10924 bp, 8 predicted proteins | sample 1606401 | NCBI WGS metagenome assembly OKTM01 (sample SAMEA3879583, study PRJEB24766) | human gut metagenome | biome: human-associated habitat; feature: feces | place: USA | collected 1985/1987 | reverse complement strand
AACTTAAGCAATGCAAGTGAGAAATCTCTGGAAAGAGTTTCCAAGATCACAGGCAAACCAGTGAAATTCTACAAAGCAGACATCCTGGACCGCGATGCTTTAAATGAAATTTTTGATAAAGAAGATATTGATTCCTGTATTCATTTCGCAGGTCTGAAAGCAGTAGGGGAATCTGTTGCCAAACCTTGGGAATATTACGAAAATAACATTGCAGGAACCTTAACACTGGTAGATGTTATGAGAAAACATAATGTAAAGAACATTATCTTCTCTTCATCTGCAACTGTATACGGAGATCCGGCAATCATCCCGATCACAGAAGAGTGCCCGAAAGGACAGTGCACTAACCCTTATGGATGGACAAAATCTATGCTGGAGCAGATTCTTACCGATATCCAGAAAGCAGATCCGGAATGGAATGTGATCCTGCTTCGTTACTTCAACCCGATCGGTGCTCATAAGAGCGGAACCATCGGTGAGAATCCAAATGGTATCCCGAACAACCTGATGCCATATATCACACAGGTAGCAGTAGGCAAGCTGAAAGAGCTTGGCGTATTCGGAAACGATTACGATACACCGGATGGAACAGGTGTCCGTGACTACATCCACGTAGTAGACCTTGCCAAGGGCCATGTAAAAGCCCTTAAGAAGCTGGAAGACAATTCTGGATTAAGCATCTACAACCTTGGAACCGGAAAAGGCTACAGTGTTCTTGATATCGTTAAGAACTTTGAGGCAGCTACCGGCGTCAAGATCCCATATGTGATCAAACCACGCCGCCCAGGCGACATCGCAACCTGCTATTCCGATGCAACCAAGGCAGAGAAAGAACTCGGCTGGAAAGCAGAGAACGGAATCCGCGAGATGTGTGCAGACTCCTGGAGATGGCAGAGCCAGAACCCTAATGGATATGAGGCTTAAGGAACAGAAAGCTTAATTACATAAAAATATAAAAGCGATATAAAACACGGCAGACAGCCCCGGAGGGATGTCTGCCGTGTTGTTTTTTTGAGGGTAAAAAAGTCGCTTATCATTTCCATAAGCGACAGGTGATTTTCTCTCAAATTGCATAGTTTTTGAATCTTAATCAATGATAGCATTGCACCCTGTCACTGTCAAGATACGAAAAATGCACCACTTTCGACCAAAAATGCAGTTTTTTTCGGTTAAATTTTTTTATATACGACAAATTTTTCTTTTTTTCGCTTATTAGTGGTCACAAAAATGGTCAGACTTTTGCTATAATAGTGCGAAAAGGAGACTACGATTATGCCTAGAAAAGGGGAAAATATCAGAAAAAGGAAAGACGGAAGATGGGAGGCGCGCTATGAAAAATGTCGTGACCAGAATGGACGGATCCAGTACGGATATCTGTATGGTCGTACATACGAGGCTGTAAAAAAGAAAAAGCTGGCTATTTTATGTCAGAATAATCTTCAAAACTCTCCGGGAAAGTGTTATGTATTTCGAAACCTCAGTGAAGAATGGATGTTATCCATGCGTTACGCTGTAAAGCTCAGCACCTATGCCTGCTACGAAACACTTCTTGATACACATAGATGTTAGTTATTTAAAGGATAATAGCAAAAATGATAATATCTCTGACAAAAACTCTAGCTATTGTGAATTAACAGGAATTTATTGGATTTGGAAACATTCTAAGGATGATATAGTGGGTGTTTGTCATTATAGACGTTATTTTTCGAATAGTAGATATTATTTATCAGCTTTGAAAGAAAAACAGATAAGACAAATATTAAATAAATACGATATAATTGTACCGGAAAAAAATTCAGGTCAGTATAATGGACATACTGCAAAAGAATTTTTTTCAATAAAACATGATGAAAGAGTGTGGGATGAGTGCTTACAGATTATAAAAGAAAAAACACCACAATATGTTGAAGATTTTAAGTGGTTTGAGAATGAAAAAAGTGGTTATTGTTTTAATATGTGCATAATGGATAAAGAAAAATTTGATAACTACTGCCAATGGTTATTTGGAATTCTATTTGAATTAGAGAAGAAAATAGATTTATCTTGTTATGATGGATATAACACTAGAATGTATGGTTTTGTATCAGAAAGATTAATTAATGTATGGATTCATCATGAAAACTTATCTGTAAAAGAAATGCCAGTGTATTTTACGGACAAAGGTTCTGTGGGGAAGAGAGTAATGAATAAAATCAAATGGAAATTAGGATTAAGAGGATAGTATAAATGAGGAAAAAAGCTTCTCTTAAAATCAATTTTATAATGAATTCGATTCTTACAATGTCACAATTTATTTTTCCTCTGATTACTTTCCCATATATTTCAAGAATTCTTCTTCCGGTAGGTACAGGGAAAGTCTCGTTTGCAACGTCTATTGTTTCATATTTTGCGTTGTTTGCACAGTTAGGGATTCCTACATATGGTATAAGAGCGTGCGCAAAGGTTAGAGATGACAAAAAAGAATTAACAAGAACGGTTCAAGAAATTTTTATTATAAATCTTGTAATGAGTTTGATTACATATGTTATTTTCTTTTTTGCAATTTATTATGTACCAAGATTGCGACAAGATAAAGAATTGCTCATGATTATTGGATTAACTATTTTTTTTAATGCAATAGGCATGGAATGGTTATATAAGGCTTTAGAACAATATACTTATATTACGATAAGGTCGATTATTTTTAAATTTATTGCTTTAATAGCGATGTTTATGTTGGTACATAAACAGAGTGATTATGTTATATATGGCGGAATTTCTATTTTTGCTTCTTCAGCTTCAAATATTTTCAATTTTTTTCATGCTAATAAATATATATCATTAAAACCAGTTGAATCTTATAATTTCCGAAGACATTTAAAGGCAGTTGTTGTTTTTTTTGCAATGTCATGTGCGACAACAATTTATACAAATTTGGATACTGTGATGTTAGGATTTATTTGTACAAATACAGATGTAGGATACTATAATGCAGCAGTCAAGATAAAAACGATTCTTGTAAGTATTGTTACTTCTTTAGGAGTTGTACTTCTGCCAAGAGCCTCATATTATGTTGAACATGATATGTTGAACGAGTTTTATCGAATAACAAGAAAAGCAATTAACTTTGTATTTTTAGTTGCCGCTCCGTTGATGATTTATTTTATTCTTTTTGCTCAGGAGGGTATATATTTTCTGTCTGGTTCAGCCTATACTGGATCAATTATTCCGATGCAGATTATTATGCCAACATTATTGCTGATTGGATTGACAAACATCATGGGCATACAAATGCTTATTCCCTTGGGAAAAGAAAAGGTGGTTTTGTATTCGGAAATTGTGGGTGTGATTGTAGATGTAATTTTAAATGCGTTGCTGATTCCTCAACTGGCATCATCGGGAGCTGCAATTGGAACATTAGCTGCTGAAACTGCAGTATGGATTATTCAGTTTTGTGCTTTGAAAAAGGATGTTTGTGAAGCATATAGAAAGGTTAAATATAGTCCAATTGTTATTGGGTTGGTTATTGCGACTGTACTGAGCCATTTGGTTGAATATTTATCGCTTGGTAGTTTTTTCACTTTGTGTGTATCGGCCATACTTTTTTTGGGAGCATATGCTGTGGTGCTTACAGTAATGAAAGAACCCTTAGTTCTTGAAATTGAAAGACAAATGTTTGATAAATTTAGAAGAAAGAGAGAATAACATGCATTACGATTATTTAGTAGTAGGCTCCGGTCTATACGGCGCAATTTTTGCTCACGAAGCAAAGAAATCAGGAAAGTCAGTTCTCGTAGTGGACAAACGTCCTAACATTGCAGGAAATGTTTATACGGAAAAAATCGAGGGAATTAACGTACATAAATATGGTGCGCATATTTTCCATACAAATAATAAAAAAGTATGGAACTATATCACACAGTTTGCAGAGTTCAACCGTTTTACAAACAGTCCGGTCGCAAACTATAAAGGGGAGTTATACAGTCTTCCTTTCAATATGTATACCTTTAATAAAATGTGGGGTGTTGTGACTCCGGAAGAAGCTGCTGCGAAGATTGAAGAACAGCGTAAAGAAGCGGGAATCACAGAACCAGAGAATCTGGAAGAGCAGGCAATCTCTCTAGTTGGACGTGACATTTATGAAAAGCTGATTAAAGGGTACACAGAGAAGCAGTGGGGACGTGACTGCAGGGATCTTCCTTCTTTTATCATCAAACGTCTTCCGGTGCGTCTGACTTTTGATAATAATTATTTTAATGCACTGTATCAGGGAATTCCGGTAGGCGGCTATACAAAACTGGTAGCAAATCTTCTGGAAGGAATCGAGGTTCGTCTGAATACAGATTATCTAGAGAACAAAGAAGAGCTGGATGCTATTGCGGATAAAGTGGTTTATACCGGACCTATTGATGCGTATTTTGGTTATACGTTGGGTACTTTGGAATATCGTTCTGTCCGTTTCGAAACAGAGACTTTAGACAAGCCGAATTTCCAGGGAAATGCGGCTGTGAATTATACAGATCGTGAAACTCCGTGGACTCGTATTATTGAACATAAATGGTTTGAGTTTGGAAAGGATGAGGAAGGCAATGATCTTCCAAGGACTGTGATTAGTCGTGAATTCAGTTCAGAGTGGAAACCAGGGGATGAACCTTATTACCCTGTAAATGATGAGAAAAACAGTGCGCTTTACGGAAAATATAAAGAGTTGACAGAGAAGGAAGACAAGGTAATCTTTGGTGGTCGTCTAGGTGAGTATAAGTATTATGACATGGATCAGGTGATCGCAGCAGCATTGGAGTGCTGTGAAAGGAAACTTCTCTGACAGGGATGAAAAAGGAGAGAATTATGCAGACAACATTACTTATCATGGCAGCAGGTATTGGTTCCAGATTTGGCGGCGGTATCAAACAGCTGGAGTCGGTTGATGAGCAGAATCACATTATCATTGATTACTCTGTCCATGACGCGATTGAGGCCGGATTCAACAAGGTGGTTTTTATCATCCGTAAGGATATTGAGAAGGAATTTAAAGAGGTTATCGGGGATCGGATCGAGGCTGTCTGCAGAAAATATGCAGTAACTGTAGATTATGCTTTTCAGGACATTAATGATATTCCGGGGATTTTGCCGGAGGGACGTACAAAACCATGGGGTACAGGTCAGGCAGTACTGGCGGCAAAAGATGTACTGACTACTCCGTTTGTTGTGATCAATGCAGATGATTATTACGGAAAAGAAGGATTTCGTGCAGTACATGATTATCTGGTACATGGAGGAAAATCCTGCATGGCAGGATTTGTTCTTAAGAATACATTGTCAGATAACGGTGGTGTAACTCGTGGAATCTGTAAGATGGATCAGGAGAACAATCTGACGGAAGTCGTAGAGACTTCTAATATCATAAAAACTGCGGATGGTGCACAGGCAGAGGGTGTGGAACTGGATACAGAGTCTCTGGTATCCATGAATATGTGGGGACTGACACAGGAATTCCTGGATACACTGAACGCTGGTTTTCAAGAATTTTTTGAGAAAACAGTGCCGACTGCGCCTATGAAGGCAGAGTTTTTGATTCCTACTTTTATTGGTAAGCTTCTGGCAGAAGAGAAGATGTCTGTAAAAGTTCTCCGCACTAATGATACCTGGTATGGTATGACATACAGAGAAGATGTGGCTGCTGTGAAGGAGAGTTTCCGGGAAATGTTGAAAGCAGGTGTTTACCGGGAAGATCTGTTTTCGGATCTGCAGATGGGAAAATAATGAAATGATGAATGTCCGGGAACAAGGTAGTAATGTTTCTGGACATTTCCATAGATCGCAAAATGCTCAGATTCCCCCACAAAGGATCTGAGCATTTTCAATACGAATTATTTCTTCGATAATTTCAGCACGTTCTCAAGAGAAAGGCCTGAAAATCTGGAGATGTCTTCAGGGGAGAATCGTGAATCCTGAAGCATACGCTGTGCTGTCAGCATAGCTTGTTCCTGGCGGCCTTCGGCACGCGCATCATCGCACATTTCCTGAACAGCCTGACACATATTAACACTCCCTTCTGTTTCTGTGAAACGTAAGTTGATACCGGTTATGGAGTCGATGACCCGGGCTGCTTTGAGCTCGAGTGACCGGAAGCCGAGACTCTGTGAGGTAAGCTCCTGAAGCTTCCGTTTATCTTTGGAATATTTGATGAAGAGCATGACTTCTTTGAGATTGCTCTGGAGTTTGTCAAGTTCTTCATCCTTTATCTCGGCAGGTGAGAAGAGATTGATCCGGTAATCCGGGACCATGGAAAGAATTTCGGGGTCCTGGACAGAGAGCATTTCGTGGAGGCTCCTGGGAGCGTTCCAGGTGTCGGAACCGAAGTACACGACCGTGGTTATGACCGGGATGAGCCGGTCATCCTTGTAGAAGCCGGTGAGATATTCTCCGGATGTAGAAGGCCATTGCTTTGCTTCTCTGCGTGATCTGGCGGAATTTTCTACCTGCCCTGCGTATTCTAATGCATCATAGACCATGTTTTTGACCGGCATTGCGTAGTGTGTTTCCGATTGATTTTCAATCCCCAGGAGAAGATAGATCCTTGAATCATCGTGCATAACATTAAGAGATTTGAATTCGTCCCGGAATTTCTGGACGGGAACTTCTGAAGTGCCGGATCCGTAGGGGACAGCGAGAGCTGTGGTATCCAGTGGATGAAGAGTGTCAGGGTCTATGACGTTTTTTCCTTTGTACAGCATATGGTTGAACACATCCGCAAAAACGCGGTTGTCAGCCATGTAATCTTTGGTGATGGTATCCTTTGTACCCATAGGTTTCACCACCTTCGATCTGTTTATGTGATCAGAGTAGTTTATTATCTGATCCAGTTACAGGGTATCATACATTTTGGTGTTTGAGAAGCGGATATCTGATATTTTATCGGGATTTTACAGTGGCTTCTTGCCAGCTACCCTTTTCCGGTGTTAAAATAACAGCATCAATGAAAGAACAGGGAGAATGAAATCAATGTACGATTATCTTATCGTAGGTGCCGGTCTTTACGGTGCGGTTTTTGCACAGGAGGCGAAGCGTGCCGGGAAGTCAGTGCTTGTGATCGACAAGCGTCCGCATATTGCGGGAAATGTATATACAGAGAAGGTGGAAGGGATCAACGTGCATAAATACGGTGCGCATATTTTCCATACCAATAATAAGAAGGTCTGGGATTATATCACCCGGTTTGCCACCTTCAATCGTTTTACCAACAGTCCGGTTGCCAATTATCACGGGGAGCTGTACAGTCTTCCGTTTAATATGTATACCTTTAACAGGATGTGGGGCGTGGTGACTCCGGAGGAGGCTGCGGCAAAGATCGAGGAGCAGCGGCAGGCAGCAGAGATCACGGAACCTTCGAATCTGGAGGAACAGGCTATCAGTCTTGTAGGTACGGATATTTATGAGAAGCTGATCAAGGGCTATACGGAGAAGCAGTGGGGACGGCCGTGTACGGAGCTTCCTGCCTTTATCATCAAGAGGCTTCCGGTGCGTCTGACCTTTGATAATAACTATTTCAATGCGTTGTACCAGGGAATCCCGGTGGGTGGTTATACGAAGATGGTTGCCAATCTGCTGGACGGTATCGAGGTACGGCTGAATGAGGATTATCTGGAGAAAAAAGAGCAGTACGATGCAATGGCGGAGAAAGTGATCTACACAGGTGCCATCGACGCGTATTTTGACTATAAGCTGGGAACTCTGGAGTATCGTTCTGTGCGTTTTGAGAATGAAACACTGGATAAACCTAATTTCCAGGGAAATGCAGCAGTGAATTATACGGATGTGGAGACTCCATGGACACGTATCATCGAGCATAAATGGTTTGAGTTCGGAAAGGATGAGGATGGTAATGATCTTCCGAAAACGGTGATCAGCCGGGAATACAGTTCCGAGTGGAAACCTGGAGATGAGCCGTATTATCCGGTCAATGATGAGAAGAACGGAGCGCTTTACGGACAGTATAAGGAGCTTGCAGAGAAGGAACCGAAGGTGATATTCGGCGGCCGTCTTGGCGAATATAAATATTATGACATGGATGCGGTGATCGCTTCTGCGTTGGATATGTGTGAGCGGGAGCTTGCATAAAAAAGATACTGGATATAACTAATGATAAGATCCTCTTATATTTCGGAGTCAAGGCAAAAGAGAAATATAAGGGGATTTTATGCATAGAATGGCAGTGAGATTTTTTGAGGGAGGAAAGAGCAATGAAAAGGTGCAAAGGTGTGCTTCTGGCAGGAATGCTGGTGCTGAGCATGAGTGTTCCGGTGTATGCGGACAAGTCGGTTGTGGTGAAGGTGGAAGCTCCGGCGGATACCACAGATTATTATATGACTGTGGATTCTGGTGGAGTTGGTGTGGATATTTATCCGTCCACCGACGGAAAAGGTGAAAAGCTCAATGATAAGACGGTAAGGGATGGGACTGTCCTGCATATCGAAGGGGAGACAGAGAAGAATGGTGAGACCTGGGGATATACAAAGTATAATGGCAGATACGGTTATGTGCTGCTGGAGGAGCTGCGGCCCTCAAAGGATGCGGAGCTGGCGAAGGCCGGAATCGCAGGGAGCACGGAGAAAGAGACTTCTGCAGTGAATCAGGGAGATGCATCCGATACGCAGGATTCCGCAGCCGGCGAGACTCAGGGGAAAGCAGCAGGAACGGACAATACAGGCAACTCTCAGGCTCAGAATGGCGAAGGACAGGGAACGTCTGCAGGGACGGCCAGCACAGGCAGCTCTCAGGCTCAGAATGGCGAAGGACAGGGAGCGTCTGCAGGGATGGCCAGCACAGATGAATCTCAGGCTCAGAGAGGTGAGGTTCAGGGGCCACCTGCAGGGACGGCCAACACAGGTAGTTCTCAGGCTCAGAGCGGCGAGGTCCAGGGACCGCCTGCAGCGGATGGAACAACAGAAGGTGGGGGATCTGTGGATGAAGCTGTCACCAAGCCGGTCAATGGCACAGCTGCGACATCTTTTAAAGAAGAAAATTCCTGGTATAAAAGTCCGTTTATCTGGATCGGGATCGCAACAGTACTTGCAGTAATCGGAATTCTGGGTTATCATTTGAAGAAACGTTAACAGATAAACCAGATCAATATAAGAAAAGTGGAGAATTTTGTGAAGAGATTACAGCTTGTCAGGAAGAAATTACTGCCGCTTCTTTTGTGTGTGGCAGTTGCGGGCAGCCAGGTTCCGGTCATGGCAGCCGATGTGGAAGGCTTCAATGAAGAATGGTCAGAAGATACACAGGCGCAGTCAGCGGAAGCAGAGGATACGACGGAGACCGCAGAAGGGAATACCACAGAGAACACCGGTATCCCGGATGAACAGACCGAGGATATTGCAGAGGCAGCCGACGGGGATACCGAGGATATAGCTTTGCAGAGCTCCGAGGAGGATACAGAGACTCCCGAAACATCAGAAGGATTGTCTTCTGATTCCCAAGAGGATGATTCCCAGGAGGATACCTTTGGCGACGGTGAGGAGAGCTTCGGGGATGCCTCAGACAGTGGTGAGTCCGGCATCGAATATATCAAGGGCCGTCCGCTTACGGAGGAAGAGGAGCAGGAACAGCTGGCACCCTTTGATAATCTGACCTCTTATTCCACCGCCGTGGAGATTGGAAATGATGTGGATGAGGTACCGATGGGAAGAGCTGCGGCCTATCCGTCCTATTATAATGCAGCGGATCAGGGATATGTCACTTCCGTAAAGAATCAGGAGCCCTACGGTATGTGCTGGGCATTTGGAATGGCCTCTCTTCTGGAAACTTCGTTTCTGACCCAGGGCCTTGGAACTTATGATCTGTCGGAAGAGCATCTGGCGTATTTTTTTGCAAACAGAAAGAATGATCCGCTTGGAAATACCTACGGGGATGTCAATAAGCATATGGGGACAGATGATAAAGGAAACGCAGATTATCATGAGGGAGGAAATGATCTTCTGGCTTCCATGTTTCTGAGCACCTGGTCCGGAATGACAACAGAAGGGGATGTGCCTCTGGCTACAGATTCCACGCATACACAGAAAACCGGTGTGACTCCGGCGGCATCCAAGGCGTACAATGCAGCTGCTTATCTGAAAAATGCCTATTTTTCCGATTATTCCGTAAATGCCATGAAGAAGCTTCTGGTTGCAAATAATTCGGTCACTGTGATGTATAATGCACAGAATGCCTATTACAATGCAAGTACAGCGGCCTATTCCTATCCTACCAGCACCAAGAACGTGAATCATGTAGTTACAGTGGTGGGTTGGGATGACAATTATTCTGCGAAGAATTTCCGGGCATCTTCCAAGGTAAAGGGAGACGGAGCCTGGATCGTCAAGAACAGCTGGGGTACAGGCTGGGGAAAATCCGGATATTTTTATATGTCCTATGAGGATAAGTCTGTCAGTGAGCTGGTTGCGGCTACGGCTGTCAATACACCGAAATATAGAAACAATTATTTTTATGACGGAACGTCGGGCCTTGGTTCTATCCGCATGTATGCAGGGGAACAGCTGTCTACGGTTTTTCGTGCCAGTGCAGGAAACGGAAAAGCGGAATCGCTTGGCGAGGTGACTCTTAGCTCCATGTCTGCCAATAATTCCTATACTGTGCAGGTATACACAAATCTGAAGGATGCCAGTGATCCTACCAGTGGAACACCGGCATATTCCACACCGGTTTTCTGCAGTCAGCCGATGGCTGGGGTTATGACCTTTCAGATCCCGGAGGTCCTGCTCAGCCAGAACAGTCTGTATTCTATTGTGGTGACAAATGCAGGAAGCACATATATAAAATACTGTGTGGAGGCAGAGGTCAGTTATGGCTGGTGCAGCTTTTCTCCGTCTATCGTATCCGGTCAGAGCTTTCTGCGATATAACGCGGAGGATACCTGGATGGATGCAGTTGAATTTAATCC
>OKTM01000898.1_pt1 | contig 10985 bp, 8 predicted proteins | sample 1606401 | NCBI WGS metagenome assembly OKTM01 (sample SAMEA3879583, study PRJEB24766) | human gut metagenome | biome: human-associated habitat; feature: feces | place: USA | collected 1985/1987 | reverse complement strand
GCCGCAGCGCTCCTGCTCCTGCAAAAAGTACTGCACTGCCAGTGTTTTGCCATAGCCCATTGGAGCAACAACCAGCGTTGTTCCCGCTGTCTGCAGCTCTGCCAAAAGCTCTTTTATTCTCTTGGAATAATATAAATTATTGAGCCTTTTCATAGTGTTTTTACTTAATTACGTTCTGCGGTGCTCCTGCCAGCCATTGTTCGATGTTGGCAAAAACGATATCGGCACGTGCAGCCAGTGCTTCGGCGCTGGCGAAAGCCACGTGCGGTGTCAGCACGGTGTTCTTTGCATGGCACAGAGGATGCTCCAGTGCAATCGGCGGTTCGCCCTCAAACACGTCAATGCCTGCGCCTGCAAGGCGTCCTTCGTTCAGCGCCTTGGCCAGCGCCTCGCTGTCCACAACAGGACCGCGCGCAGTATTCAGCAGTACGGCAGTCGGCTTCATCTTTGCAATAGCCTCAGCGTTAATCAGTCCGCGGGTTGCGTCCGTCAGCGGCACATGCGGGCTGACAAAATCGCTGGCAGCCAAAAGCTCGTCCAGGCTGACAAAGCTTACACCGTCAGCCTGCAGCTCTGCCTTCGGGGTACGGCTGTAGGCCAGCACCCTGCAGCCAAAGGCAGCGGCAAGCTTCGCCACTCTGCTGCCAATCGCACCGGTGCCGACTACGCCGAAGGTTTTGCCAAAAAGCTCAAAGCCTACCAAGCCATCCTTCGTTCCTGCCTGACGGCAGCGTGCATCACAGGGTACGATGTTGCGGATAACGCTGATAGCCAAACCGAAGGTCAGCTCTGCTACCGCATTGGTGGAATAGCCTGCGGCATTGCACACTAAAATTCCGCGCTCACGGCAGGCAGCCAGCGCAATATGGTCTACGCCGGTAAAGGCTACAGACAGCATTTTCAAATTAGGGCAGGCGTTGATAATCTCCGCACTCAGCGGCTGGTTGGCCAGCATGATAACATCTGCCTGCTGTACACGTGCGAGCAGCTTCTCCTGATCTGTTTCTTTTGCGGTATAATATACAAAATCATGGCCCGCAGCCTGCAGCGGTGCTGCCAAGGCATTTATCTGTTCCATCTTTACGCCTAACGGCTCCATAACTACTATTTTCATCAAAGCACCTCCGAAAAAGTCTGTAAAATTTTTGCTTATCACTTACATATTACTACTGTAGAAATTGATTAGCAAGGAGGAAATTTTCAGGACTATATTCTGTTTTGCCGGAATTTGTACCCGTAAATACAAAAAAGCCGTTCTTCTTTCGAAGAACGGCATATTTTCGTTGGTGATCCACCCGAGACTCGAACTCGGGACACCCTGATTAAAAGTCAGGTGCTCTACCAACTGAGCTAGTGAATCATTTGTTACCATAAATTAGCAACATTAATATTATACAGACTAACGCAAGGAAAGTCAAGTACTTTTTAAAATATTTTTGCTGTTTTTTCAGCAGCCTAAGCTTACAACAGCTCTTTCAGAACGATGGTCTGCTCACGGTTAGGACCAACGGAGATAATGCCCAGCTCAACACCGGATACCTCGCTGATTTTAGCCAGATATTTCTTAGCATTTTCCGGCAGCGCGTCATAGTTGCGGATGCCGCTGATATCGGTCATCCAACCGTCGAACTCTTCGAAAATCGGCTCAACCTTAGCCAGAACGTTCAGGCTTGCAGGAATGCGTTTGAGAACCTCATCGCCAATCTTGTAGCCAACGCACATTTTAATCTTCGGCATTTGGTCGAGGATATCCAGACGGGTAATTGCCAGATAATCCAGGCTGTTCAGGCGTGCGCTGTAACGCAGCATGAAAGCATCCAGCCAGCCGCAGCGACGCGGACGACCGGTTACAGTGCCGTATTCATGGCCGGTTTCGCGGATTTGGTTGCCGGGGCCGTCGGTATCCAGCAGCTCGGTGATGAAGGGGCCTTCACCAACGCGGGCCTTAACTACGCCGACAACATGGTCGATGAAGCGGGGACCTACGCCACTGCCGGTGCAGGCATTACCTGCAGTCGGGTTGGAGCTGGTAACATACGGATAGGTACCATGGTCAATATCGAGGAAGGTAGCCTGTGCGCCTTCAAACAGAACGTTTTTGCCGGCGCTGAACAGCTCATCCATAACAACGCCGGTATCGGCAACGTACGGACGCAGCTCTTCTGCATAAGCCAGATATTCCTTCAGTACGGTATCATAGTCAAACGGTTCTGCACCGTAAATTTTGGTGATAATAGCATTTTTTGCTTCCAAGTTAACCTTCAGCTTATCAGCAAAGGTTTCGGGCTCCATCAGATCGCAGATACGGATGCCTACGCGAGCAACCTTATCCATGTAGCAGGGGCCGATGCCGCCTTTGGTGGTGCCGATTTTGTGATTGCCCAGTGCTTCCTCCTGCAGCTCATCAAGACGTTGATGATACGGCAGAACAACGTGTGCACGGTCAGAGATAACCAGATTGCTGCAATCAATGCCCTTTTCCTTCATGCCGGCGATTTCAGCCAGCACAACGCCGGGGTTGATTACAACGCCATTGCCCAGAACGTTAGTCTTATCATTAAACAGTACGCCGGAGGGCAGCAGACGCAGCTTATAATTAATGTTGTTAACTACAACGGTATGGCCTGCATTGGAGCCGCCGCTGTAACGAACTACAGCGTCAGCCTTTTGCGCCAAATAGTCAACAATTTTACCTTTACCCTCATCGCCCCATTGGGCGCCTAAAACTACAACAGATGACATTAGCAGTCACTCCTTATCAAAATTATAAACCAAATCTAGCAAAAATCTCGTCAACGTGGCGCAGCATCGGTTTCGGATCGAAGCAATGCTCAACCTCTTCGTCGGTCAGATATTTTTTGATATCCGGGTCAGCTTCAACGTTGGTCTTGAAGTCAGCGCCTTGCAGCCAACGTGCCATAGCGTTGCGTTGTACCCACTTGTAAGCGTCCTCACGCAGTACACCTTTGGTAACCAGAGCAATCAGCAGGTTTTGGCTGAAAATCAGGCCGCCGGTTTTGTTCATGTTGGCAATCATTGCATCAGGATATACCAGCAGCTTGTCAATGATGTTGGAGAATTTACGCAGCATATGATCCAGAGCAATAGTTGCGTCCGGCAGAATAACGCGTTCTACGGAAGAATGGGAGATGTCGCGTTCATGCCACAGGGTTACATCCTCCAGAGCTGCTACTGCATAGCCGCGCAGCAGGCGAGCCATACCGGAAACCTTTTCGCAGGTGATAGGATTACGTTTATGCGGCATAGCGGAAGAACCCTTTTGGCCGGGTGCAAAATATTCTTCAGCTTCACGGATATCGGTACGCTGCAGGTTACGGATTTCGGTTGCCATCTTATCCAGAGAGGAACCGATAATTGCCAGAGTAGTCATGAAATGTGCATGACGGTCACGTTGGATAACCTGAGTTGCCAGGCGTACCGGAGTGAGCTCCAGCTTTTCGCAGACATATTTTTCAACAAACGGATCAATGTTGGAGTAAGTGCCTACAGCACCGGACAGCTTGCCGACTGCCATCATTTCACGCGCTTGTTTCAGACGTTCAATGTCACGCTCGATTTCAGCGGACCACAGCAGGAATTTCATACCGAAGGTCATCGGTTCTGCGTGGATGCCGTGAGTACGGCCGATCATAACGGTATATTTGAATTCAGCGGCACGACGGCGCAGAATTTCATGGAAGTTTACCAGATGACGCATAATCAGGTCTGCGGATTGTACGGTCATGTAGCACAGTGCAGTATCCTTTACGTCGCTGGATGTCAGGCCTTTGTGAATGTATTTGGACGCATCGCCTACATACTCAGCCACATTAGTCAGGAAAGCAATAACATCATGGTTGGTAACTGCTTCAATTTCCTTAATGCGGTCCAGACGGAAGTCAGCCTTCGTCTGAATATCCTTCAGCGCTTCGTCAGGCACAATGCCCAGTTTGTTCATAGCCTCGCAAGCCAGAATTTCTACCTTCAGCATGGTACGGAATTCATTTTCGAGTGTCCAGATATTACCCATTTCAGGATGAGTATAACGATCAATCATTTTTGTATGCCTCCCAAGACAATTTTATTCATGAAAAAACATCTGAAAGCCACAGATATTACCTTCAGATTCTTCACTACACTTTGTTGCATAAATATCATATCATTTTCCGCGTCTTATCGCAAGCTTTATGAACATTTTTTGTTGATTTTAGGTAAAATATTCGGTTTTTCTTCGCAGCTTCCTTGTAAGCTTTTTTACACTTATCAGAAAAAATCTTTTGCCAAGAGAATAAATTTCACGCTTTTAACCCCCATCAGGCAATGCTCCATGCAATACTCAAAAAGTCCCGAGATGTTAAAATCCCGGGACTTTTATTATATCGCTGTATTTTTTTCTCAGCTTTCGCGCTTTGTAAAGCCGACAAATTTGGTAAACTGCTTTTGGAAGAACAGATTAACGGTATCTACCGGACCGTTACGATGCTTAGCAATAATCAGCTCGGTATGCTTGTTTTCCGTTTCCGGATTGTAGTAATCCTCGCGGTACAGGAATGCTACGATATCCGCATCCTGCTCCAGAGAACCGGATTCACGCAGGTCACTGAGCATGGGACGCTTAACCTGACGCGATTCAACACTACGGCTCAGCTGTGACAGCGCCAGTACCGGCACATCCAGCTCACGCGCCAAGGCCTTCAGTGAGCGGGAAATTTCCGAAACCTCCTGCTGACGGTCGCCGGAATAATTGCGCTTGCCGCTGCCCTGCATCAGCTGCAGGTAATCGACAACGATCAAATCCAGACCATGCTCTGCCTTCAGGCGGCGTGCACGGCTGCGCATATCCATCGCCGTAATACCTGCTGTATCATCAATATAAATTTTGGCACGACTCATCGTATCGCAGGCATCCCAAAGGTGCGTCCAGTCCTCGTCATGCATCTCGCCTACACGCAGGCGCTGGCTGTCGATGCCTGCTTCGGCGCAAAGCATACGGTTAACCAGCTGCTCCTTGCTCATTTCCAGGCTGAAGAAGGCTACACTGCGCGGTTCGCCGCCGATAACCTTGTGCGCACGCAGCGCTACGTTCTGCACAATGTTCAGCGCCAGCGCAGTTTTACCCATGGAAGGACGCGCTGCCAGAATAATAAAATCGGAAGGATGCAGACCGCTCGTCAGCTTATCCAAATCCGCAAATCCTGCCGGCAGTCCGGTAAGACCGCCCTTGTTCTGCAGCAGACTTTCGATGCTCTGCACGCTGTCCATCAATACGTCGTTAATCGCTGTAAAATCCGTCTTTTTCTTGCGGTTGGAAATTTCCAAAATGCGGCTTTCCGCTGTATCCAGCAGCGTACCGACATCCTCATTGGCCTCATAGCCCATAGCCGCAATTTCGGTAGAAACGCGCACAAGCTGACGCAGAACCGATTTTTCGGCAACAATATCCGCATGGTATTTGACGTTGGCCGCCGTCAGCACCACATTCGCCAGACTGGTGATGTAGGCAATGCCGCCGATATCCTCCAGTTTATTGTCACGCTTGAGGATTTCCGTAACAGTAACCATATCTACTGCTTCATTTTTATTATAAAGCTCCAGCATCGCACTAAAGATAACGCGATGCGCTTCGCGGTAAAAATCATCCGCCGACAGCACTTCAGTCGCCTTGGCAATAGCTTCTTTATCAATAAGCATCGCGCCAAGCACAGCCTGCTCCGCTTCTATATTTTGCGGTGGCACTCTTTCTTCAATCACTCGCTTCTACCTCCTGTCAGTAATCTTTTCATTCATATTATTATACATTACTGCGGACAATTTTTCTATAAAAGCTGAATCTTTTTATTGGAAGCATAAAAAACGACCTCCCGCAAGCAGTCTGCACCGCTAAATTCAGGAGATCGTTTTTCATATGTTGCAAGCATTTTATGCGTTATGCCTGTTGCAGCTAAAGCTACAGTGCCACCTCAGCGAACTCTGTGCCCTCCTGCTCCAGCTCTATCTGCTGATTGAGGTTCTCTGTCAGCCAAGCCTCGGCCTCTGCCTTTTGCTCCGCGCGCATTTTGAGGATAACCTTTGCGCGCAGGTCATACTGCACATCGGCAATCTCAAAAAGCTGCTGCTGATAAAGCACGTTCAGAATGCGTCCGACGCTGTTCACATCATATAAAAAGCTGTAATAGCCCAGCAAAATTTTCTGCGCCAGGCCTGCTTCCTTCACAGCGCCAGCCACGCTACCGCTGTAAGCGCGCACCAATCCGCCTGCGCCTAGCTTAATGCCGCCGAAGTAACGTGTCACCACGGCTGCTGTTTCCGTCAGCCCGTTTTTACGCAGCACCTCCAGCATAGGAATACCGGCAGTACCGCTCGGCTCGCCATCGTCACTGGAGCGCTGTGCCAGGTCATCCACGATATAGGCGGAGCAGTTGTGCGTTGCATCCCAGAACTCTTTTTTTACGGCCTTAATGAACTCCTGGGCCTCTGCTTCGCTGTGCACCTTTTTCAGCGAGCAGATAAAACGTGATTTTTCAATCACAATTTCTTTGCGGTAATCTCTGCTTATAGTATACAAGTAGCGTACCTCCGTCCGTATTTTTCGCAATTTATATTAACATTATAACACAATTCTGCTGTTTTTAAAATTTTTTACCGTTTTTTACAGCAAACTCTTTATTTCCTCTTCTGTCTTTGTTATAATAGTGGACATTACAGACAAAGGAGAGAGCATTGATGCTACTCTCTAAAATTATTATTTTTTTATTAAGGGAAAGAGGTAATTTCATAATGAAACAATTTTGTGCTTTAATCGGCAAATTCTTTGGCATCATCGCCATCGTTTTTCTGGTTCTCGGCCTCACAATGCCGCAGAACTTTTTGTGGGTATTAGGTAAGGTACACGGCATCAGCGTTCTGAGCTGCATGCTCGGTATCGTAATGTTCGGCATGGGCACCACGCTGAACCTGAAGGACTTCGCGCTGGTACTCAAACGCCCGCTCGATATTCTCATCGGCTGCTGCGCTCAGTATTTCGTAATGCCCTTCTTGGCATACCTGCTGTCCGTTGCCTTCAATTTGGACCCGGCACTGACCACCGGTGTTGTGCTGGTAGGCACCTGCCCCGGCGGTACCTCCTCCAACGTAATCACCTTTATGTCCAAGGGCGACGTTGCACTTTCCGTAACCATGACCAGTGTTTCCACTGTACTTTCTCCGATTCTGACACCGTTCATCACCTACATGATTATCGGTGAAAAGATTAACTTCGATCCGGTAGGCATGTTCTGGAGCATCGTTCAAATCGTTATTCTGCCTATCTGCTTAGGTCTGGCTGTTAAATCCTTCCTGCCCAAGCTCGCCGAAGCAGCAACCGACTATCTGCCGGCTGTATCCTCCATTGCAATTTCTCTGATTATCGCAGGTGTTATCGGCGCCAGCCGTGACCTGATTTTGAAGGCTCCCGGCCTGATTTTGCTGGTAGTTATTCTGCATAACTGCTGCGGTTACGCTCTCGGCTTTGCCATCGCCCGCTTCACCGGCCTCAGCTGGAAAAAGGCTGTTGCTCTGTCCATCGAAGTTGGTATGCAAAACTCCGGTCTGGCAACCGGCCTGGCAAAAGCACATTTTGCTGCTCTGCCTGCCGCAACCGTTCCCGGCGCTGTTTTCTCCGCATGGCACAATATTTCCGGTGCACTCCTTGCGTGGGCTTACCAAAACTACCTGAATCCGAAATTTGATCCGGATTACGCTAAGGAAGAAGCTGTAGAAGCAGAAGCTGCCAAGGCTTAAATTAAATTTGACCTGAATATTATTAATAACCTTATGACCGGTACTTCGGTACTGCGCCATAAGGTTATTTTTGTGCTATAATATTAGTTACAAAAATTCGAAGAAAAGAGTTATATTTATGGACGATAAAGAACAAAAATTCAAAACCTACCGTTCGCTCAGCGACATGCACAACTTCCGCCTGCGCCTGTTTGCGGAGGGTATCCTCAGCGGTATCTTCGCCGGTATAGTCATCAGCTTCTTCCGCTTCGCCCTCTCGGAGATGGAATACCTGCGCGGAGCGCTCTATAACCGCCTATGGGTGAGCGACTGGAGCATCAACGCCTGCTGGTTCGCCGTGCTCATCGCCATCGCCTTTATCCTACACAAGCTCAACTGCATCGAGCCTATGGCGGCAGGCAGCGGCATTCCGCAGGTCAAGGGAGCAATTTTAGGCCTGATGAAAATGCGCTGGCTGCACATTCTCTGGGTTAAGCTCACCGCCGGCATTATAGGCATCGGCGCTGGTCTTTCCCTGGGACGCGAAGGCCCTTCCATCCAGCTGGGCGCAGTAGCTGCGCAGGGCGTCAGCCGCCTCATGGGACGCACGCGCATGGAAGAACGCTATCTGCTGACCAGCGGTGCCAGCGCCGGTCTTGCGGCAGCCTTCAACGCTCCGCTCGCCGGTGTAATCTTTGCTTTGGAGGAGCTACACCGCAACTTTTCCATCATGGTTCTGCTGCCCTCCATGGCAGCAGCCTTCACTGCGACGATTATTTCCCGAGCCATCTTCGGTCGAGCGACAATTTTTGATATCCCTGACTTACAACTGCTTCCTATAGGCTATTACGGCATCGTCATTTTAGTTGCTCTCGCCAGCGGTCTGGCAGGTGTCATTTTTAACTGGGGACTGCTGAACATCGGCCGCTTTTACAGCCTGCCCTGCTTCAAGCGTCCGGTAGAGAAAATTGCCTTTGCCCTTATCTGCGCCGGCATTTTAGGCTACTTTCTGCCCGAGGTTTTGGGCGGCGGCAACGATCTTATAAACCATCTGGCCAAAGCGCCTGTATCCTTGCAGCTTTTGCTGATTTTTCTTGCAGGCAAGCTGATTTTTACGCTCATCAGCTACGGCTGCGGCGTTCCCGGCGGTTTCTTCCTGCCGATGCTCGTTATCGGCGCTCTCTGCGGCAGCATTTGTGCTCAGATTCTGATTATGCTTGGCTGGATTGAGCCTGCATATGCCACAAATATTATGGTAGTTGCCATGGCTGCACTCTTCGCTTCTTCCGTACGCGCGCCTATCACAGGCACCGTGCTGATAATGGAAATGACCGCCAGCTACCAGCAGCTGCTTTCGCTAGCAATTGCTGCCATGGTAGCCTTCGTCATTGCGGAGCTGTGCCACAGCAAGCCTATCTACGAGGAGCTGATGCAGCGCATGCTGCGCAAAAAAGCACCGGAGCCGGCTGTGCTGGAGCAGCGCAATGTTATCGAGCTGGCAGTTTGCAGCGGCAGCAGTGTCAGCGGCAAGCTTATCAAGGATATTCCCTGGCCGCCGAATACACTCTTAGTTGATGTCAAGCGCGGTGAATCACAGCTCATCCCGGCAGGTGACACTCGCCTGCTCAGCGGCGATTTCATCTATATTCTTACTGCTACCGAGCATGTAGAAGAGCTGACGAAAATGGTAGAAGAATAATTATATACCGTACATAAAAACAGAGAGTCTGCTAAAATAGCAGACTCTCTTATCTTTGCCTTGATTACAGGCCAAGCATTACATCAATAATTTCTTTATCGGTTTCTACCATGCCCTGGCTGGCAATTTTACCAACTGCAGCAATAGTTTCATCGGCAGTATTTTGGACAATGCCGTCACCGCCGGCAAAGTTGCGCTCGGCAACGGACATATCAACGCCCATCAAACCGCCTTCAACAGCCATAGCAATTTTAGCTGCGCAGGAGGATTTAGCACCGTCGCAGATAATACCGCTGTTGATAGCCAGAGCATTTTCTACAGCATGCTCAATCTGGTCATCAGTGCAGTCATACAGGAAAGCGATTGCTGCACCGGCACCGCAGCCGGCACTGATAGCACCGCAGTAAGCAGACAGCTTGCCGATACCCTGCTTCAGGTAGATGGTAACCAGGTCGCTCAGCAGTACCGCACGCAGCATTTTTTCTTCGCCTGCAGCCAGTGCATGTGCATAAACAACAACAGGAACGGAAGCGGTAATGCCCTGGTTGCCACTGCCGGAGGTAATTACTACCGGAAGCTCGCAGCCGTTCATACGCGCGTCGCTGCCTGCAGCAGCGCTGGCACGTGCGCGGATACGCAGGCTGTCGGGGTCACGACGCAGCAAAATTTTGCCGATGCTTGCACCGTAATCATTAGTCAGGCCTTCTTTGGAAATGGCCATATTGAAATCAATCTGACGTTGCAGCAGATGTTTAACATTATCTAACGGCATATTGCGGGCCGCATCAAGAACGTCTTCAATTCTCCACAGGCTCTTTGCCTCTTCTTCGGCAGGCACAATCGGTTTTTCCAAAACGGTAACACCGTTTTTCTTAATGCAGGTAACATTAGTGTGGTCCGTACGAATAGTTACCTCGGCATTATTGCCACCAGCTGCCAGGAAAATGCGGATATAGAAAATATCCGGTTCTTCGGAAACGTGAATATTAATCTTGCCGGATTCAGCCAAAGCTTTAATTTCAGCCTTTTCCTCTTGGTTGATATAAGCCAGAACCTCCAGCTGACGCTCGGAATGAGCGGCAACAACACCGGCAGCGCAGGCAACCTCGATGCCCTTCATCTTGTTGGTGTTAGGTACAACAACGCTCTTAACGTTTTTGATGACGTTGCCGCTGCAAAGCAGCTCCAGTTTCACCACGTCTTCTCCCAGCACCTCTCGGGCTTTGGCGGAGGCATAGGCGATGACTATGGGCTCCGTGCAGCCGAAGGAGGCGATGAGCTCATTTTTCAGAATGGCGACATAGTTGTCGCAGATGATTTTGTCCATAACGGCTTCCTTTGCATTCATGTAGAAATCGTTGCCGGAACTCCGGGATCAACAGGCCTGGGCGGCCATCTCAAGCCCGCGGGCGAGGATGGCCTCATTCTTTTCCGCCACGGTGGGCTTTCCGGCAAAGCGCTTCCAGATGGCCTTCCGGAGACACTCCACATCCATCAGCCCGGTCTCTCCCAGGATGATGCCCAGGGA
>OKTM01000896.1_pt1 | contig 11001 bp, 7 predicted proteins | sample 1606401 | NCBI WGS metagenome assembly OKTM01 (sample SAMEA3879583, study PRJEB24766) | human gut metagenome | biome: human-associated habitat; feature: feces | place: USA | collected 1985/1987 | reverse complement strand
GGGATAAACGCTGAAGGCATCTAAGCGTGAAGCCCCCCTCAAGATGAGATATCCCATTCGAAAGAAGTAAGACCCCTTGAAGACGACGAGGTAGATAGGGCAGAGGTGGAAGTGCCGTAAGGCATGGAGCTGACTGTTACTAATCGGTCGAGGGCTTGACCTAATTGGTTGTGTTCACAGAAATGGAATGATAGATGTAAAGTGTATGCGGTTTTGAAGGTATATCAAATATCTTCAATTAAATAATCCTCGATAGCTCAATGGTAGAGCATTCGGCTGTTAACCGAAGGGTTGTTGGTTCGAGCCCAACTCGGGGAGCTAAGATGAAGAAGCGATACAGAAATGAGAAATCATAACTGTATCGCTTTTTTGATGTCTGTAGCCATTAAGAAACGCCATCTAACATTTTGACGGTTTTCCATAACATTTCTTCCTGTTCATGGAAGAAAGATTTCGTTATAATAAAATCAGACAGATCACGGAACATGTGCAGAGTCCGGAGTCGTGTCCAGGCGGAACTTTTTCCGATAGGCGCTTGGCGTCATGTCCTGCTTCTGGCGGAAGGCTTTGGTAAAAACTTCGGCATTCCGGTAACCACAGGAAAAAGCGACCGTTTCGATGGAGAGATCCGTATACGATAAAAGCTCGAGCGCACGCGTGATCCGGCAGGAAGAAAGATAGTCCTGCGGTGAGGTATGGAGATATTTCTGAAACAGAGTATAGAGATAACTCCGGTTGATGCAGACATATCTGGCAATATCCGAGACAAGAATTTCATTGGAATAATTATTTCGGATAAACTCAACGGCTTTTTCCACGTAAAGATTGCCACTCTCCCGTGCAAAAGGGTCGGCAAGCGTGATTTCGCGGGAAAGAATTGAGAAAAACTGGTACAGACAGCCTTCCAGAAGATACTGGTCAGAGGTGTCATAGGTATTGTGCTTCTGCATCTGAAACAAGAGGGACTGCAGTTCACCGGAAAAGTTGCACTGGTAGACAGGGTGCTCCTCGGAAAGACCGAGTTCCTGTACATAAGAGGCAGCTTTTTCACCGTCAAAACCGATCCAGAGATAGGTCCAGGGATCATCCGCATCGGCTTCATAGTAGGTGCGGACATTTGGCATCAGGAAAAAGCCCTGTCCGGCAGTTAGGCGGTAAGTGCGGTTTCCGATGGTAAAAGTGCCTTTCCCGGAAATAATATAGTGGATCACGTAATTGGGGCGTACAGCAGGGCCGTAGCTGTGGAACGGCTGGCAGGCTTCGTAGCCGCAGAAGCAGAGATAAAGATCCGAAAATTTATGCTTTGGGACAGGAAGTGTCCAGGAAGTTTCCATAAGTATACCTCACAAAAAGAATCATCAGAAAAGCTGGAATGTCACAAAGGATGAGATTCCGAAATATCAGTAAAATTATATCGTGTTTTGCAGGATACTGCAAGATGCCGCAGGAGGAGGAAATCATGGCAATCAAAGTAAGTGAAAATGGACGGTTATTTACCCTCCAGACAAAAGACAGCAGTTACCAGATGTTCGCAGATGACAAAAATGTGCTTCTGCATCTCTACTATGGAGAAAAAATCGGTGAGGAAAATCTTTCCGGTCTGATTTTCTGTACAGATATGGGATTTGCAGGAAATCCGGAGGAAGCAGGCCCTAACCGGAAATATTCTCTTGATACACTTCCGCAGGAAATTCCGGGAAGTGGTGTCGGTGATTTCCGTGATGATATGATTGAGATCCGCCACGCGGACGGCAGCTTTGCAGCAGATTTTCGTTTCGATTCGTTCGAAATTCTGGATCATTCCTATGCCATTCCCGGAATGCCGGCGCTGTACGATACAGAGGAAGAAAAAGGTGAGACTCTTGTTATTACAATGACAGAGAAGGCTTCCGATATTGTTCTGAAACTGTTTTACGGTGTATTTGAAAATGAAAATGTAATTACGAGAGCGGCAAGACTCGAGAATCACGGAGAAACGGCGATTGAGCTGGAAAAAATGCTGTCATTCAGCATGGATCTGATGTATGAAAATTATGAGATGATCTATTTCTCGGGTCGTCATGCGATGGAGCGTACGGCGGAGCGGATTCCGGTGCAGCATGCAAAAGTCGAGATCGGAAGCACCCGTGGTACATCGAGCCATCATTACAATCCGGCTGTGATCCTCTGCGAGGAGGGTGCGGGTGAGACACACGGTTCCTGCATCGGCGCATGCCTCGTTTACAGCGGAAACTTTGTTGCGGCAGCACAGAAGGATCAGAAAAATCAGACCCGTTTTCAGATGGGTATTCATCCGACCAATTTCTGCTTCCATCTGGAAAAAGGAGAGGCGTTCGATACCCCGCAGGCAATCTTAAGCTATTCCGGAACCGGTCTTACCAAACTGTCACAGCAGTATCATGAGATCATCCGCGAGCATATCTGCCGCGGCGCATACAAGCATGCCAAACGACCGATTCTGATCAACAACTGGGAAGCAACCTATTTTGATTTCAACGAAGAAAAAATTCTGAAAATTGCAGAGCAGGCGCAAAAGCTAGGCATTGAGATGCTGGTGCTTGACGATGGCTGGTTTGGAAAACGAGAGGATGATAACAGTGGTCTCGGTGACTGGTTCGTCAACGAGAAAAAGATGAACGGCTCCATGGCGCAGCTTGCAGAAAAAATTCACAAGATGGGCATGAAATTCGGTCTCTGGTTTGAGCCGGAGATGATTTCCGAGGACAGTGATCTTTACCGTGCACATCCGGATTGGGCATTTGCAATTCCTGGCCGTGTGCCGAACCACAGCAGAAATCAGCTTGTACTTGATATGACGCGTGAGGATGTGCGTGAGTATCTGCTGGAGCGTCTGACAACCATTGTCCATGATGCAAAGATCGATTATGTCAAATGGGATATGAACCGCAGCGTCTGCGATGTTTACAGCCATGTGGCAGCACAGAGCCGGAACGGAGAGCTGTATCACCGCTATGTGCTCGGTGTTTACGATTTGATGGAAAGATTCCTTGCCGCATGCCCGAATCTGCTGCTCGAGGGCTGCAGCGGAGGAGGCGGACGATATGATGCCGGTATGATGTATTATTCCCCGCAGATCTGGTGCAGCGATAATACCGATGCGATCAATCGCCTGTCTATCCAGTACGGAAGCTCGTTCTTCTATCCGATCAGCACCGTCGGTTCCCACGTTTCTGTATGCCCGAACCATCAGACCGGCCGTGTGACACCGTTCCGGACAAGAGGCGATGTGGCGCTGGCAGGAAGCTTTGGATATGAGATGGATCTGAATAAGATTTCAGAGGAAGAAAAAGAGATGGTAAAAGAGCAGGTTGCTGCGATGCATGAATATTACGAGCTCACACACGAAGGCCTGTATTACCGTCTGACCGGACTGAAAAAACAGGATTTCATGGCATGGGAGTTCGTGGCAAAGGATCAGAGCCGCGCACTGCTTACGATCGTAAAGACTGACGCAGAAGGAAATATGCTTCCGGTTCACACGAAAGTGTGCAGCCTTGCAGAGGATAAGCTGTACCGCTGCAGTCTGGACGGTGAAATCCGCTCGGGCCGTACCTGGAACCGTGCGGGGCTGACCCTGCATCAGGTGCTGGGAGAGTATGAGAGTATCCGGGTCGAATTTACAGAAGTAAAATAAAAAAGATAAGAAAAATCTTCAACTGGATTTGAGAGGGAGGGAACCTCAATCTGGTTGGAGATTTTTTTGCATAAAGAAAATCAAAGCAGGAGGGAAGGAACGTACTCTTTACAGTGCAAAAATAGTTGTGATACAATAAGCAAAAGAAGTTTTCTGACAGAAAATAAAGACGGAACTGTCAAGAAAGGAAATTGTACATGAGAAACAGAAAAAACTGTTTAGCTGTTCTTCTGATGACAACTATTGTGGTAATGGGATGTGGAAATCAGCAGGTGGAAAAGGAGAATCCATCGGCTGTCTCCGAAAGAGCATCCAATGTCCAGGATGAGTCAGAAGATGGTGAAAAAGAGTTTCTTTCTACATACCAGAATATTATAATCACACTTCCAGAAGGCTGGAATGTAATGAGAGATGAAAAAATCCAATGCAGTTTCATATCGGAAGATGGGGAAAGTCTTGAGATATCGTATCGGGAAGGAATGGCAAAAGTGATACTTATGGATTTTCCGGAGGACGAAGAGAGCGCTGAAAATTTGCTCTATCCGAATGAAATAACAGGGGAAAACAGCATCAGCGATTTTATGGTGAAAACAGCTAACGAAGGAAAAGATAACGAGAGTTCCTTTTATCGTTTCCAGGTAAAAAATTCCCTGCAGATTCCGATTGCATTTTTCTGCGGGGTGAAAACGGAGAATGAAGGGTATCAGATCATATGGAAAAAAGGAAGCGGCAGCAACGATACACAGCAAATCGTGCCGGAAATACTGGAGTCTCTGCAGTTCCCGGACAATGAGCTGCTGACAGAAACATTTCAGACAGCCTGCAAGGAGCAGAAAAGAGCGCTGGAAGCAGAAAATAATTCGGATGGCGTGAAAAAGCAGAAGGGTAAGAAAACCGTCACCTGTATCTCACCGGTCAATGTACGTACAGAACCCAACGTCAGCACAAGCCAGGTTATCGGAGCTCTGACGACAGGGGAAGAAGTGGAAATGCTCGGAAAAGAGAACGGATGGTACAAGATTTCGTATGAGGGAAAAACGGCGTATGTGTATGAAGACTATGTGAAAGAAAAAGAAAATTAAAAAAATGATATTTTCAAAAAAGAAAAATCCCGGAAACTATCTGTTTCCGGGAAAGAAGAGGCGTCGACCGGATTTGAACCGGTGGATACTGGTGTTGCAGACCATTGCCTTACCACTTGGCTACGACGCCATATGACTCCGACGGGAATCGAACCCGTGTTACCGCCGTGAAAGGGCGATGTCTTAACCGCTTGACCACGGAGCCGAAGTTTTTGTTTTGTCTGCCGTGATTTTTGCTCAGCGACAAGTAGTATATTATCATAAGAAAACGAGTTTGGCAAGTGTTTTTTGAAAAAAAATCAAAAAATTTTGAGATTTGTGTTGCCGTGCATTTAGAAGGAAAAAATTTGATGTTTCGATGTGTAAGAAAGTGATTTATCTTTGCGTAGATATAAAAAGGAAACAGAAAAATTTGCCGGGTCAGGGCATGACCTTTCGATATTCTTCCGGTGACATACCAAAAGTCCGGCGGAAAATGCTGGCAAAATAGCTGGGGCTTTCAAATCCGGTATGCAGAGCAATTTCCAAGATAGAAAGCGAGCTGCCGGTAAGAAGATCTGCGGCTTGGGTTACGCGGTACTGGTTGATATAGGAAATAGGCATTGTGTGAAAGTGCGTTTTGAAGAAACGACAAAAATATTGTGGATTCATATGGAGTATAGCAGCAAGATCTGAAAGACGGATTTTAGAATCATAGTTATCCTGAATATAACGTAAGAGTTTTTTACACTGATCAGATCTTTCTTTTTTACGAGTGCAGAGGGGTTCCGGATGAAGAAAAAGCTGGTATTGCGCCAGAAGTGCAAGAATCCGATACATGTCACTTTTGATCAGAAGAAACCAGCCGATGGGTTTGGTATCGTATGCATACAGGATTTCCTGGAAAAGCTCAGATAATGTCAGTACAAATGTTTTTTGTGTCTGAGAGGAGGCTTCAGCAGCAGAAAGCTCTTCCAATGGAAAAGCCGGAAGAAGCAGTTGATGAGAGAGCAGCGGACGAATCCAGTCTGCTTCACAGGAATCCAGATAGGCACATGAGAGAATTTCTGGAAGAAATACAAGGGCATGGTGAACCGAAGGGGTAGTTCCAATGCTGCAGAGCTGATGCAGTTCGTGACTGTTGATGAAAAGAAAAGTACCTTCGGAAATTGTCCGGGTTTCAGTTTTCAGTGTCAGAGTGAGAGTACCTTTTTCAACCCAGATCCATTCTAATTCTTTATGCCAGTGAAAAGGAACAGAGAGCCCGCCATGCGCATAATCCTGATGATAGATATGGAGCGGAACAGGTTCGGTTCCATGCACGGTAAAATCCCGGATTCCGCCAGAAAGAACAGGGGAACAAGATTCAGGAGAAAAGAGCTCTTTTGAACGTTCTTTTTTCATAAAAGTCAAAATCCTTTCATTAAATACGAAAATCAGGTTAGAAAATATAAGATAATATCATTATACTGCTCTTATAGGAAAAAAGAAAGAGAGGACAGAAAATGAAAAGAGAGTGGTGGCATAGCTTAACCGTATATCAGATTTACACCAGAAGCTTCTGTGACAGCAACGGAGACGGCATCGGCGATTTTGGAGGGATTCTGCAGAAGCTGGACTATCTGCAGGAGCTTGGTGTTGGAGCCATCTGGCTTTCGCCTTTTAACGATTCTCCTAATTATGACAATGGATATGATGTCAGTGACTATTATAAAGTAATGGAAGAAGCGGGCACAATGGAAGAGCTGGAAGAACTGATCGCAGCCTGTGAAAAGCGGGAAATTGTGGTCATGATGGATCTTGTTTTAAATCATAGTTCCCATCTGCACCCATGGTTCCTGGAAGCCAGAAAGGATCGAAACAGTAAATACCATGATTTTTACATCTGGAAGGAAGGAACGAAGGAGCAGCCGCCAGAAGGCGGCGGAGCATTCTTTGGAGGAAGCACCTGGGAATGGGTGCCGGAGGTTCAGGAATATTATTATCACAGTTTCAGTGTAATGCAGCCGGATCTGAACTGGAAAAATCCGTCGCTTCGGAAAGAGCTGTACCGGATGATCCAGTTCTGGATGGATAAAGGGATCCGTGGTTTCCGGCTGGATGCAATTGACAATATTGTAAAAGATGGACATGGAGGAAATGATACTCATTCAGAGCAGATTCATACATACTTAATGGAAATGAATCAGAATACGTATGGAAAATCAGAACAGATCCTGACAGTGGGGGAAACCGGAGGTGCTACGGTAGAAATGGCACAGCAGTATTCTGATCCGGAAAGCCAGGAGCTCAGTATGATTTTTCAATTTGAACTGATGGGAATCGACGGCATCCGAAGTGGAAACTGGGATCCGAAACCGTATACGCTGCCGCAACTGAAGCAGATCTTTGAAAAATGGCAGACGGGACTGGAAGAAAAAGGATGGAACAGTCTGTTCTGGGGAAACCATGATTTTCCGCGTGTCGTATCGCGCTTTGGAAATGACAGGGAACCGTATCGGGAAAAATCAGCAAAAATGTTGGCTGTCCTTCTCCATGGGATGAAAGGAACTCCTTATATTTACCAGGGGGAAGAAATCGGTATGACAAATGTGTCAGGGCTTCGGATCGAGGACTATCAGGATATCGAGTCTGTAAATTTTGCCGAAGACCGTAAAAAAGAAGGCTGGGAGGAAGAAAAAATTCGTACCTATCTTGCACGGAACAGCCGGGACCATGCGCGGACGCCAATGCAGTGGAATGCGGAAAAACACGCCGGATTTACAGCGGGAACACCGTGGATGGCGGAAAATCAGAATTACGAGGAGATCAATGTGGAAAACAGCAGAAAAAATCCGGATTCCCTCTTCTATTTCTATCAAAAACTAATTGCGCTGCGTAGGAAAAATGACACTCTTGTTTATGGGGATTTCCGTCTGATTGAGGAAGAAAATCCGGATATTTTTGCTTATGAGAGAAATCTGGGAGAGAAAAAGCTGATTGTGCTCTGCAATTTCCGGGATACCGCGGCAGAGATGAAAGCCCGATATGATTTGACAAAAGGAACGGTTCTGATTCATAATGATACAGAAAGTCTCACAAAAGAAGTGTGGAAGTTACAGCCGTATGAGGCGTATATGATTGAACTTCTGCAGTAAAAAGACAGAAATGAAAAGCAGCAGGAGAAGAAAACTGCAGGAGCAACTGGAAACAGGAGGGAGAAAATGTATCGCGTTCTTCTTGTAGAAGATGAAGAAATTGAACTGGAGACATTGCGGGATTATATTGACTGGAAAAAGAACGGGATTTCCAGAGTATTTACCGCGCGCAATGGCAGAAGGGCACTGGAGTGCCTGGAAGAAAATATGGCAGATATTGTGATTACGGATATTCAGATGCCAGGAATGAGTGGAATTGAACTGGCAGAGACGATCGTACGCCGGGGATATCCATGCAAAATTGTTTTTCTGACAGGATATGATGATTTTTCCTATATCCATTCCGCTTTTCAGGTGAATGCCGTGGATTACCTTTTAAAGCCATTTACGATTGAAGAAGTAGAAGCATGTCTGAAAAAAGTGAGAAGTGAACTGGAGAAAAGTGAGATAGCAGACTGGTCGCGGAAAACGGCGGCGAAGCAGTTGCTGGAAATGGCTTTGCGGGAAAAACAGGAAACAGAGCTTTTACGGAAAAATTTCCGTGGTGTATTTGGAGAAGAACTGGAAGAGTGCAGGTTTGGAATCATAGCGGTTTATGGAAAAACGGAAGAAAACATCTGTAGCCAAATTCAGGAAAAATACAAGGGCATCCGTTACATCAGCAAAACGGAACGGATCAGCATTCTGCTGCTGGCGGGGTATCTGTCGGTGAAAGATACGGCATTTCAGATCTGGAATGATTTGAAAGAAGACGCACCGAGAGCCGTTGGATGGTGCAGTGGAGCATGGACAGCTGACTGCCTGTACGAAAAGGCGGAAAAACTTCGGAACTGTTGTGTTCTGGCATTTCATATGGATCCACCGGAACTTTTCTGTGCAGATGAAAAAGAAACGGAAGAGGAAAAAGCATATCATTTCCGGGAACAGAAGGAGCGGAGAAATCTGTCGTCTGGTCAGCAGCGGGAAAAAGCAGGAAACGCTGCAGACCATGAAAGATTATTTTCAACAGCTAAAGGGGCTTGCGCCGAAAACATTTGCGGGAGAAGTTTACAATCTCTATATGTATCTATGGAACCGTCTTGTTTTGAGCGATGAACTGCTGGAAAACTGGATGGAAGCAGAAAAAATTTTGAGAGAAAATGAAATTTTTGAAGCAAACAACAATTATCAGATGCGGGAAAAGATGAAGCAGTATCTGGAACGGATGTTGGCATTTTTTGAAGAACAGAATCAAAATCCAAATTACTATGCCGTTTATCAGGTAAAAACATATCTTCAGGAGCACTGCTCGGAAAGCGCAGATATCGAGAAGCTGGCCGCGGAGGTCGGTTTGTCTCCGAATTATCTGAGGAGCCTGTTTAAAGAGGCAACAGGAAAAACGATTTTGGAATACAATACGGAAATGCGTCTGCAGAGGGCGGCGGAACTGTTAAAGAATAAGAAAAATAAAGTACGGGAAGTGAGTCTGGCGGTTGGATATGAAAATGTTTCTTACTTTGGCGTTGTGTATCGCAATGGCGATGAGTGTCCTGATGGCAGCGGGAATGCTTGCAGGATGCGGATCAAATGGCAGTACATCATCAAGTACTGCATCCGGCAGTGCATCATCTGCATCGGGCGAGGTATCAACAGACGGAGTTACGATTTCTATCTTTGACAAAAACTCCGGAAGCAATACCTTTGATGATCCAGTTGCAAAAGCAATTGAGGAAAAAACAGGTGTCAAAATTCAGGTAGAAAATCCAACCGGAGATCCGCTGGAAAAATTGAACCTGATGCTGACCGGTCAGAATTACCCGGATATCGTCCTGATGGATCGTGGAAATGATATTGTAAACCGTTACATTGAGGCAGGCGCACTGCTTCCGTTGAATGATCTGATCGATGAGTACGGCCCGGATGTAAAAGAGATGTACGGGGAAACCTTAAACAAGAGTCGTTATACCGATGGAAAGAATTACTATCTGAATAACTGGTACGGAGAAGATCCGGATCCGGTAGCCGGTGTTCTGATGCGCTATGATTATCTGTGCGAAATCGTTGGAAAAGACCGCGCAGACAGCGATGAGCCATTTACACAGGAAGAGTATATTGACATTTGTAAGAAATTCAAAGAACTTCATCCGACCATTGACGGAAAAGAGAGTATTGCCATTACCTTTGATGCAGAATCCAAAAACTACGATGGAACATTAAAAGGAATGTATGGTCTGAAAACATATTATCAGGATGGGGACAATCTGGAACATGTTGCCAAAGCACCAAACTTCAAAGAGATGATGTCCTTTGCCAATGAACTGTATACCGAAGGCCTTCTGGACAAAGAGTGGGTTGTCAACAAGAAAAATCAGTGGACGCAGAAACTGTCTGCAGGCAACGTATTCAGTACCTTTGCTTCCTACTGGGATACCGATGCAGCAAATACAGCACTTGCTTCTTCTGTAGGAGAAGATGCAAAATTCTATTCCTATAAAATCCTTGGAAACGGAATCAGTGCAGATGAAACTACTTACTCCGGAAGAAGTACACTTGGCTGGGATGCAATCGCGATCACCAAGAATTGTAAAAATCCGGAAGCAGCCATGAAGATGATCAACTACCTTGCAAGCGAAGAAGGACAGTATCTTCTGATGTGGGGTATTGAGGGAACCAACTGGAATATGGAAGATGGAAAACACGTTCCGAACGATGATCTGATTGAAGGATTCCAGACGGATTTTGACAAAACAAAACTGGATACCGGCGTCCGCAAATGGACCTGGTTTGTAAAGAACGGAAATGGTACAGACGGAACTCCATACGATGTATCACAGTATAAAGTAAAAGAGACCCGGCAGGTGGCTATGAATCACTTTGGTGAGAACGACAGATGGGATACCGCAGAATTTGCAGGCCTTACCCCGGCAGGAAGCACTCCGGATGGCTTGAAATGGCAGAAAATCCAGGATATCTACGATCAGGAATATCCGAAGATTGTGAATGCAGACAGCCACGATGCGGCAATGGAAGAGTACGACAAGATGATTTCCGAAATGAATGACGCAGGACTGGAAGATGTAGAAAAAGTTATCACACAGAATTATCAGGAGCGTATGAAACTCTGGAATGAGTAAGCTAAAGTAAAATAAAAAAATCACACACGGAAAAG
>OKTM01000890.1_pt1 | contig 11144 bp, 8 predicted proteins | sample 1606401 | NCBI WGS metagenome assembly OKTM01 (sample SAMEA3879583, study PRJEB24766) | human gut metagenome | biome: human-associated habitat; feature: feces | place: USA | collected 1985/1987 | reverse complement strand
AATGTGCTCAAAACTCATCCGGATGATTTCAGTACCGTTGTTGTCGTGACTGGTCAACATCGGGAGATGCTTGAGCAGGTTTTGCATGTCTTTAATGTGGTACCCGATATTGACCTAGCTGTCATGAAGCCTGGTCAGACTCTTTTCGATGTTACGTGTAGCATCCTTCTTAAAATTAAGAAGGTTCTTGAGGGGGAAAGACCGGATGTCGTGCTTGTCCATGGAGATACCACGACAAGCTTTGCTGCAGCCTTAGCTTGTTTTTATCTGCAAATTCCGGTCGGTCATGTTGAGGCTGGTTTACGCACACATGATATCAGCAGTCCTTGGCCAGAGGAGTTTAACCGCCAAGCAGTTGACATCGTGAGTCAATATTATTTCGCACCAACCGAGGTGAGCAGACAAAACCTTCTCGATGAGGGAAAAAGACCCGAAAAGATTTGGGTTACAGGTAACACGGGAATTGATGCACTTCATACTACCGTGGATCCGGAGTATTCACATCATGAGCTTGACTGGGCAAAGGGTTCTCGTTTGATTCTTATCACCGCACATCGCCGCGAAAACCTTGGTGAACCTATGCATCGCATGTTCCGTGCTATTCGTCGCGTAATGGAAGATTATCCCGATACCAAGGCCATATACCCTATTCATATGAATCCTCTTGTTCGCAAGGCTGCTCATGAAGAGCTAGATGGATTTGATCGACTGCATATTATTGACCCCCTTGAAGTATTTGATTTTCATAACTTTATGGCTAAAAGCTATCTGATACTCACTGACTCAGGCGGTATTCAAGAAGAAGCGCCAAGCCTTGGTAAGCCTGTTCTTGTCATGCGTGACACTACTGAGCGTCCTGAGGGCGTTAAGGCGGGGACTTTGAAACTTGTTGGCACAGAGGAAGATGTAATTTACAACGAGTTTAGCAGGTTGCTCTCGGATGTCTCAGAGTATGAATCGATGAGTCACGCTTCCAATCCTTATGGTGATGGCCATGCAAGCGAAAGAATCGCTTCGGTTCTTTCTGACGGTCATTTACGATGAACCGTGCTAGTAGAAACTTAGCTATATTTGATTAAACAATTCATCTGTTTAGTTCTTTTCTATAAGATTCGTGGCATTTGCAAGAGGGCAGATGCAGGACACCTTGCGGCAATCACAGTGGTCACTACGCAGACCACAGATTGTCGATGGTGATAACAGCTATAGTGTTTATATGTTCTAGGACCGTTGTGGATACTGTGTTGCCTATCACGCTAGCTCCTTGCATAACATGTAGTTCGTCTTGTTGGTGCTACTTTTACTTTTAGCTAAGGATAACGGGCTATCATTGAAAGGTTGTTCATGAGCAATCCTTATAAGGTGCTAGTTATTGTGCCTGCTTATAATGAAGCTGAATCAATTTGTGCGACAGTTAAAGCCGTGATTGATTCAGGATATGATTATGTCGTGGTCAATGATGGTTCAACTGATAATACGCTTGAGATTTGTCATGCTAACCATCTCAATGTACTTGATCTACCGCAGAATCTTGGTATTGGAGGGGCTGTACAAGCCGGCCATAAGTACGCTAAAAAATATGGATATAACATCGACGTTCAGGTGGATGGCGATGGACAGCATGATCCTTGTTTTATTTCCAGTATGGTTGAGCAGATTGAAGCTGGCTATGACCTGGTTATCGGGTCTAGGTTTCTCGAGCGAACTGGGGGGTTTCAGTCTACGTTTTTACGCCGAGTGGGTATTTCATGGCTTACTAGGGTGATTAAAATGTGTACGGGGAAGTACATAGCTGATCCGACATCTGGATTTAGGGCCTGCGGACCGAAAGCTATCGACTATTTCTGTAAGAACTATCCAGTTGATTACCCTGAACCCGATTCTATTGTCTCAGTGCTTGCTCGCGGTCTGTCTGTATCTGAGATTCCCGTTGTCATGAAAGAGAGACAAGGGGGTTCATCATCCATTTCGGGCTTTTCGAGTGCCTATTACATGATCAAAGTTACCCTTGCAATTATTATTTCTGCATGTTCAAAAACGAGGTGTTAAAGTGCCGGTAACCCTTCGCGTTTCTGTCGCAGCGGCCTGTATTTTACTTGCTGCATATGTAGTTAAGCTTATTGTGAGTGGCAGGCTCCAACTTAAGTATTCTCTATTGTGGCTGGCTCTGGTCCTAGTCCTAGTCCTGTCTGCTCTATTTCCGCAGCCCCTGTGCTATTTATCGTCGGCGATGGGGTTTGCCACGCCTTCCAATTTTATATTTGTTCTGGGGTTTGTCTTTGTAATCCTAATCATGCTTTCACTTAGTTTAATTGCCAGCAAACAGGCCGATGCGATTAAGAACTTAACTCAACGAGTTGCATTGCTTGAAAAAGATATCGAGAGCATTCTGAGGGATAAGTAGTTCTATGTTTACGTGCAATGATCATACATTCGTAGTTTGCGCCTATGGCGAATCACCGTATTTGAACGACTGTATATCGTCTTTAATGAACCAGAAGCAAGCCAGTAGGATCTTTATCTCTACTTCTACTCCGAATAAGCATATTGAGCAGATTGCTTCTAGCTATAACTTGCCTGTATTTATTAACAATGGGATGCCAGGGATTGGCCATGACTGGAATTGTGCAATTTCCCATGCTCAAACTCCATTGGTCACCATTGCTCATCAAGATGATCTGTATTCCCCTAATTATTCAATTGAAATGCTTCGCTCTGTGAACGCCTCCAATCATCCCCTGATCTTCTTTTCTAATTATGGGGAGATTCGTAATGGGGAATATTTCGATGACATCTCGATTCTTAAAGTCAAAAGAATAATACTAAGAAAACTCGCTCGAGTTGGTAATTCATCTATAGTCAGGGACAAGCGTCGGGCTTTGCGGTTTGGATCTGCGATTTGTTGCCCTTCGGTCACGTATGTTATGCCTAATCTCGAGACACCTTTGTTTTCGAGTGAGATGAAGTGTGACTTGGACTGGGAAGCGTGGGAGAGATTTTCGCGACTTGAAGGCTCTTTTGTTTATTCTCCCGAGATTCTTATGCATCATCGAATTCACAAAGAATCTGAGACGACTTCCTTGATCCAAGATAATACACGGAGCTCCGAAGACCTTGCTATGCTTGAAAAATTTTGGCCTAAAAAGGTTGCGAAAGTAATCCATCGACTATATTCAGTCAGCATGAATAGCAACACTCTTTAACGTCTCTGTGTTGAACGTCTCCTCTGAGTCGGTTGACGAGCGCTTCGTGTATGACTGAATTCGGATATTAGCCTCCGAAGTCGGATGCTACGGCACTGTTCTTGCGTTGATATCATCGACGCAAGCTCTGAGATAATAATTAACTTGTTGATATACTTGCTACCACTATATTTAGTTGCGCTTATGTGAGTTTTGAAATTTAAGGATTCTAGCATGACGAGTTTTGTAAGATGCAAACCTGCTTTTCTTGCTTTTGCCGGTTTATTTGCAGTCTATTCAGTATTTTGGTACTTAAATAATCCTAGATTGCTTGTTCTGCTTACAATTGCGATTTCGTTAATTATAATTCTCGCGCTCGGCAGCGTATTTGCTAGTGATAAGGATCGCCTTAAAAGTGAGTGGGTATTCTTGGTACTGCTCATATCATTTTTAATCATATTTTGCTTTATATTCCCTCCGTTCACCGCGCCCGATGAGGGCCATCATTATTTTTCGACTTATTGGTTGGTTGATAGCCTTCCATTTAATGCCCATGTGTCTAATGACGGTGCTTTTCTGGTGCGAGATATTGATTACGCGCTATACAATAGCCGCCAACCGGGCGATGCAATTAATTCAGCTTCATTTGATTCTGTTATTGATGGTTTTTCACTATTTGGAAATGGACAGCTGGTTCCTTTCAGTGAATTTTCTTTTAGTGCCGGCGGTGAGAATATTACTGCAAAACTGGGCTCTATCATTGGCTTGCAGATAGGGTTGTTCTTTGGGCTTGGAGCTTATCCCGCGTTCTATATGGGTCGAATTGGTTCGGCTCTCGTTTTTTGCTTCTGCGCTTTCCAGGCATTTCGAATCGCACCTAAAGGCAAATCGGTCATTGTATTCGTTTCATTGTTGCCCATGACGCTTCATTTGGCAGCTTCATATTCCTATGATTCTGGAATCATTGCTTATTCACTTCTGGTATTCGCATGTTTGATGCGCGGTTTTTTTGGCGAACAGCGGTCGATAGGAAAAAGAGAAATCATTATATATTTAATCATTTCGGTTCTTTTGGCTCCGTGCAAGGTTATCTATTCAGGGTTGATTTTACTTGGATTGTTCGTCCCTCTTTCGCAGTTCATTGATGAGAAGACCGGGCGTTTTAGCAGGTTCTTGTTGATCTTTTGCGTTATGCTTTCTGTATTGGCCTTACGTTTGGCATCGATGAGCAGCTTGGTTTCTCAGACTTCAGGTTCCTCTCGGGGCCATGAAGCGGGGCAGTTATATTCGCTCGGCGATATTCTGCTGCATCCAAAGAATAGTTTCCTTGTTTTTTGTAGAACTCTCGACTCTCTAGGTGATTTCTATTGGGAAACGTCTTTGGGCTATTCCCTTGGATGGCTTCAAGAGAACTTGCGTTTCCCTGCATTCTATATGATTCCTTATTTGTTTTTCGGGTTTATTTGCTGCCTTGACTCTAGTGATGAGCCTTCGTTTCTTACTGCTCCTGTATCCTTTCTTTTCATTTTTGCTTTCCTTTTGGCTGCACTCGGTTCCATTGCATCAATGTGGTTGGCATGGACCTTCAATTATGAAAATGTAATACAAGGTGTTCAGGGACGCTATTTTCTTCCAGCTTTACCAGCTTTATTGTTTGGACTGAGAACACGATTATTTAGGTTCAACTCTACTTCCATTTCCGTTGTTACTACTGGCGTCTGTGTTATGAACTGCCTATATCTTATTCGTTTTATTAGCGTCGCCTCCTGTTTGTAGATTTATCTCGCGCGCAGTTGCTTTGGTAATTTCTTGTAGTTGGGGACTTCATCTCAGGGTTAACTAGGCCTGGTCTATCAAAGACCAATTAGATTGTATGGGAAAAGCGTAATGTTGAGAAATCGTTATTTGAGTTTTATCGGTGTGGTCTGCCTTGTATCAATTTGTTTCACCCCTCTTTTATGCCCAACGGTTGCTTTTTCATTACCCGAAGATTGTGCGGTTCTAGGCGCTGATATTTCTACAGATCAATCGGTACAGGGTCCAGTTGGGCCATCGGATGGTGATCGGTTACCTTCTGATTCGGTTAACTTCACAGCGTCTATCGATTTGTCGACATATGAATACACTGGTGATGCGATTACTCCGAGTGTGTTGGTTTTTGCTGATAGCGGTTTAAAGCTTACATGTGGGACCGATTATGAAGTCTTTTATGCGAATAATGTTGCACCTGGCTGTGCTGATATAGCTGTAAATGGGCTAGGGGACTACGCTGGCGCTACCACCCGGTTGTCGTTCCAGATTGTTCGCTCTTCTGATAACAAAATCGCCCTTCCTGGTTCTTGGGTCTGCGAAAACGGTAAATGGTGGTGGAGATATGAGGCCGGTGGTTGGCCGTCAAACTGTTTTCTGACTATTGGGGGAGCCGAATATTATTTTGATTCCGAAGGCTACGCAGCTACTGGCTGGAGATACCTGAGTGATGGATGGCACTTATTCTCTGAATCCTGTGCGCATTTGAAGGGATGGGCTGCCATCGGCGGTCATTGGTTCTTCCTTGACGAAACATCAGGTTCAATGAAGACCGGTTGGGTTTTAGACAATCATAACTGGTACTATTTGGACGGTTCGGGTGCTATGCATACTGGCTGGCTGCTCCTTGGCAATACTTGGTATTGGCTTGAGCCTTCCGGATCAATGGCTACGGGCTTTAAACTTGTAAACGGCAGTTTGTATCATTTTTCTCAATCTGGATCCATGAACACTGGTTGGTTTGTTGACGATGGGACATGGTATTGCGCCAATGGCTCTGGAGCGATTCGCACAGGATGGTTTTACTTTGATTCTAGCTGGTATTTGCTTGATTCCAATAATAATGGCGCCATGCTCGAAGGATTTCAGTCTGTAAATGGTAATTGGTACTATTTGGATTCGGATAGTGGCGGCGCATTAGAGTGCAACGCCTGGGTCTTCTCGCAAGATGGAAACGCATATTATGCGTGCAGCAGTGGTGCAATTGCGTTAAAGGGTGTCAAGGACAGCGTGGGCGCAATTAAGCTCAACGACGCCGAAGGAAAGCCCATGGTAGGCTGGTATTGGTCCTCCGCTGCTCAGACGTGGTTTTACACGGATCCAGACGGGGTGCTACAGCGCGGTTGGCAATTAATTGGCGGGAAGTGGTATCACCTCGATAACGAATCTGGCGTTATGAATACAGGCTGGTTCCGCGATGATGACGGGCTATGGTATTACCTTATGTCGTCAGGTCAAATGGCAACTGGCTGGAACAGTATCGAGAATGGCGAGTATTTCTTTAATGCTGCTGGTGCTTGGGTAGAGCCCGAGCGTTCTGCCCGTACTTCCTTTCAGTCTCAAATTGTTAGTCGCTGCTACAACGTTCCTTCTCCTGGAGTGGGATTGTGCTCGGAGTGGGTTAGCGAAGTTTTTTATCCCGTGCTGGGGTCTTATCCCAACGGTGACGCATGCGACATGTTTTGGAATTGGTGTCACAGTCGAGATATATCGCAGCTTAAGGTTGGAATGATTGTTGCGGTCCCTACTCATACGCATACTAATGCGGGGGCTCGCTGGGGACACATTGCCATTTACGTCGGTAACGGTCTGGTTATGGATAACATCGGCTACATTAGGACGACATCACTGGCCTGGTGGCTGAACTACTACCACACTACCGCTACGCCTCAGTGGGGCTGGGTTTTAAATACGCCTTTGGAATAAGATGCTCTCTGACTGTCGAGTGGAGGACAACTTATCACAATAGGGGAATCGAGGGTTAATCCTCGATTCCCCTATCTAGCTTAGACACACGCTAATTTGCCGTGATTGAATAAGAGAAGAAACACCAACTTCTTATAAATGATAATAACGATTCGCAGGTTCCCCAACGGTAAAGTTTGGATTCATATAGGGATCGCCTTCGACGTAATGCTTAGCCCAGCGATAATTCATGTACGCGACCTCTTTGTGGAAGCGAATCTGCTTCTCCGTATTGTTTTCAACGCCTCTAGAAATCGACTCGTAGTGATAGAGCTCGACTTCGGGTGTGTATACGATCAGGTCATTGATCTCGCGAAGCTTTAAGCAAAAGTCAACATCATTAAATGCAACTTGAAGCTCTTCCGTGAAACCTCCGACTTTCTCATATTCGCTACGCTTGGTCATTATGCAAGCTGCAGTGACGGCGCTGAAGTCTTGTTGTGCATCGTTGAGTGCAAAGTAGCCCCAGTTATCCTTTGGCATGCTTTGGCAAAGATGTCCTGCCACGCCACCAGTGACGCATAGGCCCGCGTGCTGAATGGTGTTGTCGGGATAGTAGAGTTTTGCACCAACTGCGCCAACATCCTCACGTGCGCAGATGCCAAGCATTATCTCAATCCAATTGGGCGTAATTACCTCAGTATCGTTATTCAACAGCAAGAGATAGTTTCCTTTGGCGTGAGCCACGCCAAAGTTCATGAGCTTGGAGAAATTGAATTCGTGTTCCCAAATTACAAGACGAACGATATCAGGATATTTTGCTAGCAACTTATCATAATAATCAAATGTTGCCTTTTCCGTGCTGTTGTTTTCGATTATGACAAGCTCGTAATTGTCGTACGTTGATTTCTCAACAATTGACTTAATGCAGTTGTCCAGAATGTCTGCGTGGTCTTTAGTTGGAATGATAATTGACACGAGTGGATGGGAATCTGGCACAGCGTAGGTTACTTTATATGTAAAGGGACGACGCGCTTGTTCGACCTTCGCATTGAGCCCAAGCCTGTCCAAATGACTCTGGACCGCTTTGATACCTGCAATAGTGGCATACGGCTTGCTATCGGCATTTGCTGCGGTGGAGGTCTCGCTTAGGCGCCAGTGATATAGAACCTTTGCAACATGATGAACTTTCCTTGCCTTTTCCACGGCGTGGAGAGTCAGATTATGATCCTGTGCTCCATCGAACTCTTTCGTGTTCGGTTCTAGAGTGTCAAGCAGAGACTTACGGATGGTAAGCATATGGCAGATATAGTTATTGTTTCTGAGCAGATCGATATTGAAATCCGGCTTAAAGAACGGCTGCGCTAGCATTCCATCGGGCATGAGTTTATCTTCATCACAATAAAGAAGATCGACGTCATCATTGTTTTCAATTGCCTCGGCATATGAGAACAACAAGTCCGGTTCAAGAATATCGTCATGGTCAAAGAAGCTAACGAAATCACCCGAAGCGATGGCAACGCCGGCGTTTGTGTTTTCGGAAATGCCCTTATTCTCGGTAAGGTTAATTGATTTAATTCTGTTGTCGTGGGCCGTCTCCTGCTCAACGCGAGCCTTTAGTTCCTGATTGTCAGGACTTGCATTAACTAGGATGAGCTCCCAGTTTGCATAAGACTGGTTTTTTACGGATTCGGCCATATCGTTAAAGAACGAAATGGGTGTGTTGTATAGAGGGACAATAATGCTGAACTTCGGAGCGCTGTTGAAGACGATTTTTCTCTGCTTCTCCAGAGCGCCGATAGTTGCCTTATGATCCGTGAACCATTCGGGGTATTCAGGGTCAAACTGCGCATGGGTAAAGAGAAAGTTGGTCTCCTCAAGAAGCAAGCCTAGCTTATCGGGTGTTAAGCAGTCGAATGCACTGAATGATGGGTGATTTTGATCGTCAATAATAAAGTAGTAACGATCGAACGCCTTTGGCATTCGAATTGAGAGCTGCGTTTCAAGCTGCTTTTTCTCAGACGTAAATCCAACGCTTGTTACATTCGAGCCGAAATTGACGATGCTCAAATTAACTTCATTAAGGGTTCGATCGAAACAACGAAGTTTGATTTGCGAGTCGCTACGATAAGGAGTTCTCACCGTGCACCTAAGGATATAGTCGCTTGAATCTTCGATGCACTGCCAGAAATCAATCGTTGCCATGTCAAACTCTGAAACGTCATCGTAGTTTCGGAGTTTGCTGCACATGTCAGGTTTAATTTTGTAGTTAAGGCGCGACTCCCATTTGATGTTCTTGCAATTGAGCGAAAGGGAGTCGCTGCTCAGGGTGCGACCGTCTTGGCCGATTTCGCTAAACTCAATTTTGATGGTGCGAGCATCGGGATCGGGGACTACAAGGACGTATGAGTTCGAGTCACAACTATTGTCCCGGAATTTTAGGAGGGATAAAGGTGAGCGGCGGTTATCGTCTGTAGCCGCCTGGGCTGTTACGCTGGAGCCTTTATGGATGCCTTCAATCTTAAGCTGCTGGTAGATTTTCCAGTTTCCTCTGCATACTCCGGTTGTTTCGACTCGCATTGTTTGCCTTTCGTTTGTTGGACACTGCTCATTGTACTTTTTCATTTGTTGCCTCGCTAGAAATGCAGAAAGAGTTGCGTGTTTCTGCTGTCCGATTTAAATAAGAAGACGGGGAGGTTGCTGCCGGTGCGTATAATTTAATTAACTATGCATCTGTAATCAGCGGCTTTTGCTCAACGATTGTCAATCGAGAGGATTTTTATGAAAGGCATCATCCTCGCCGGCGGGTCCGGCACCCGCCTGTACCCGCTCACGCTCGTGACCTCCAAGCAGCTGCTGCCGGTCTACGACAAGCCCATGATCTACTACCCGCTGTCCACCCTCATGCTGGCGGGCATCCGGGACATCCTGGTCATCTCCACGCCGAACGACCTCCCCAACTTCGAGCGCCTGCTCGGGGACGGCTCGCGCTACGGCGTGAACCTCTCCTACGCCGAGCAGCCGAGCCCCGACGGCCTCGCGCAGGCGTTCACCATCGGCGAGGACTTCATCGCCGGCGAGCCGTGCGCCCTGGTGCTCGGGGACAACATCTTCTACGGAAACGGCCTGTCGCGCCACCTGACGCGCGCCGTCCAGAATGCCGAGTCGGGCCGCGCCACGGTCTTCGGCTACCACGTGGACGACCCCGAGCGCTTCGGCGTCGTGGAGTTCGACGGGGAGGGCCGTGCCGTCTCCATCGAGGAGAAGCCCGCCGAGCCCAAGAGCTCCTACGCGGTCACCGGCCTGTACTTCTACCCGGGCGACGTGGCCGCCAAGGCGCATAGGGTGGAGCCGTCGGCCCGCGGCGAGCTCGAGATCACAACGCTCAACCAGATGTACCTGGAGGAGGGGACGCTGTCCGTCGTGACGCTGGGCCGCGGCTACGCGTGGCTGGACACCGGCACCATGGAGAGCCTGCACGAGGCCGCGGAGTTCGTCCGCGCCGTGGAGCACTCCCAGGACCTGCCGGTGTCCGTCCCCGAGGAGATCGCCTGGGAGAACGGCTGGATCACGACCGCCGAGCTGGAGGAGGCCGCCGAGGCCTACGGCAAGTCGGTCTACGGGCAGCACCTGAAGAAGGTCGCCGCCGGCGAGATCGTCAATAGCCCGCGCGAGTACTAGCGCAAGCTTGTTTTCTTTCAGGGGTCACCGTTTATCTGGTGGCCCCTTTCGTTATGATTACGTTGACCATAAAGACAATATGATTGGGAGTGGATGTGTTAAGCGTCTACTTTGGCGATATGCCAGAAGCGATTTACAACACAGCGACATATTTCAAAAACTCTTACCGGTCTTCTTGGATTACGGATCCCTATGCAGTCTCGATAATTAAAGATGTCGATCGATCGGTTGTTGTCTCCGAAAACGTCATCGAAAGCCCTGTGCTTGGATCCATCTCCCCACTCCAGCTTTCTGGTGGCGTGAAAACGCTGCTGCTTATGAGATTTGATCGTAATCATATTTTTAACGCTTCTACCTGTGGTGACAACTGTGCCAAGTGGATTCTCGACATGGCGAAAGACCGCAAGCTCGTTGTGAATCTCTATCATGTGATGGACTTTGGCCGCGAGGATTTTAAAATCAAAGTCGTGAACAGCGGCCGAATCGTTCATAACATGGCCGAATTGATTCACGAGTCGATTCCGTATCTGTAGGTGCTGCTTATGAACGGTTCGCATCTTGTTAAGA
>OKTM01000889.1_pt1 | contig 11149 bp, 8 predicted proteins | sample 1606401 | NCBI WGS metagenome assembly OKTM01 (sample SAMEA3879583, study PRJEB24766) | human gut metagenome | biome: human-associated habitat; feature: feces | place: USA | collected 1985/1987 | reverse complement strand
GATGGTATCAGCGTATTCCTGCGTGAGCACCGCACCGCCGACAACAACCTGACAGTCACATTCATTATGCAACGCAGCAATAGTTTCTTCCATTGCGCCTACTGTCGTTGTCATCAATGCAGATAAACCGACAACCTTGGCGTCAGTTTTCTTAGCTGCCTCCACAACTGCTTCCACAGGCACATCCTTGCCCAAGTCAAGCACGCGATAACCATAGTTTTCCAGCAGTACCTTAACGATGTTTTTGCCGATATCGTGGATATCACCGTGGACGGTAGCAATAATCACTGTTTCTCCCTGTGTTTCACCCACGCCGACAGCCTCACGGATAACCTCAAAGGCTGCCTTCGCCGCATCCGCGCTCATCAGCAGCTGCGGCAGGAAGAGAGTTTTCTTTTCAAAGCCATGACCGACAAAATCAAGCGCCGGAATCATATACTTGTTAATGATATCCAAAGGCTTTTCGCTTTCCAAAGCCTTGGCTGCTGCCTGACGCGCAGGTCCCTGCAGTCCTTTGACAATGGCATCGTAAAGTCCCATTTCGCTTACTGTTGTTGCCGCAGCCTTCGGTGCATCTGCATAATGCTGTACGTATTCCTTGCAGCCCTCGTCATAGCCTGCCAGCGCACGATAACCGTAATAAGCATCCATCATCGGCTTGCTCTGCGGATTGATGATGCCGCAGGAAAGACCTGCTGCCATCGCCATGCTGAAGAAGGTGCTGTTGACAGCATCACGTCCGGGCAGACCGAAGGAAATATTGGAAACCCCCATAACAGTGTTAATGCCACGCGCCTTCATTGTGCGGATAACCTCACAGGCAATCGCCGCGTTATCAGCACCGGTGGAAATAGTCAGTGCCAGCGGGTCTACAACTATATTGCGGCTTTCAATGCCGTATTCGGCCGCACGGGCGATAATTTTTTCAGCCACAGCGATACGTCCTGTGGCAGTTGCAGGAATACCGTTATCATCAAGACACAGTGCAACCAGTACAGCACCGTATTTTTTAGCCAGCGGCAGCACATGCTGCAGGCTGTCCTCCTTGCCGTTAACGGAATTGAGCATCGGCTTGCCGTTATAAAGGCGCAGCGCTCTTTCCATTGCTTCGTAATTAGATGTATCAATCTGCAGCGGGGTATCGGTAATCGCCTGCAGCGCCGGCACAGCCTTCGCAGCCATTGCCGCTTCGTCAATACCAGGCGTACCAACGTTAACGTCCAGAATCTGCGCGCCTACGCCAATCTGCTCCAGACCGAGGCGGCACACATAATCAAGGTCGCTGTTGACCAATGCTTCCTTCAAACGCTTTTTGCCGGTAGGATTGATGCGTTCGCCGATAATTATAGGACCTTCGCCAAGATGCACTGCCTTGCCGTAGGAGGATACCGCCGTCAGACGGCAATCGCGCTTACCTCCGGGCTGCAGAGTTTTGCATTTGGCAATCATCTGCGCAATATGCTCCGGCGTTGTACCGCAGCAGCCGCCGACGATGCTTGCTCCCTTGCCTGCCAGCTCGTACATCAGCTCCGCATATTCCTCCGGGCCGACATCAAAGCAGGTTTTACCGTCACGCTGCACCGGCAGACCGGCATTCGGATTGATAATCAGCGGCAGGCTAGTTGCCGCCAGCATCTGCGGGAACAGCTTACCAACCTGCACCGGTCCCAGACCGCAGTTAAAGCCGATGGCATCTACGCCCAGACCTTCGCACATCAGAGCGGCAGCCTCAACCGTAGCACCGGTCAACAGCTTGCCGTCCTCATCAAAGGTCATGGTCACACAAATCGGCAAATCGCTGTTTTCCTTAGATGCCAGAACCGCAGCCTTGATTTCGTAGGTATCACTCATCGTTTCGATAAGAATCAGATCCGCACCGGCAGCAGCGCCGTAACGTACCATTTCGCCGTAGGCTTCTACTGCCTTTTCAAAAGGCAAATCGCCATAAGGAGCCAACAGCTTGCCTGTCGGTCCCAAATTCAGCGCAACAAATTTATTTTCCCTGCCACCGCAGGCCTTCTTGGCAATCGCCACAGCCGCTTCGATGGTTTCCTTGCAATCCAGGCCGGAGCCTGCCAGCTTCAACGGATTAGCGCCGAAGGTATTGGATTTTACGATATTGGAGCCTACATCAAGATAACTGCGATGCACAGCCTCTACAATATCGGGGTGTGTAAAATTCCAGCTTTCGGGCAGCTCACCTGGCTGCAGACCGCGTGCCTGCAGCTGTGTGCCGGTGGCACCATCAAAGAACAGCATTTGCTTGCCTAACAATTCCTTAAAATTCATAAATTAAATCTTCTCCTCAAACTTTCTTAATATCAGTATCTCTGTAAGGACAGTTTATATTACTACAGGTCATACATTTATTCTGCACACAGGCAGCATCTTCCGATAAGCCGATGATTGCCGTCACCGACTTGGACGGAGCCATCATCAGTCCATCCGTCAGCGTCAGGCCGATGCGCTTGGCACAGTTCAGCACAGCGAACAGCTGACGCTGCTCCTCCAGCGGCCAATCTCCGTAACCAGGCGAAAAGCGCGGACGCTGCAGCAGACCGCCGGTTTCAGCCTGTGCCTGCACTTCATCGCAATAGCTTTCAATCAGCGCCGCTGCCACAGCCTGAGCTGCCGCACCCTCGGCAACGCTGATGAGCGCGAGGCGTCGGATAGCTGCGTCCACCCTGCTGCCGAGTGTTGCACCCATCAGCAGTACCGTATCGCAGCCCTTCAAATGACGCGCCAGCGCACGCGAATGAAAGCGCACACCGCAGTCCAGCGTTACGCCTGCCTCATCTGCCGTTATCGCATGCTTTTGCAGGATATAACGTGCCTGTACCTCATTGCGCAGCTTCAGATAAACCGTATCCACTAAAATTTCTGCTGCCTTATCTCCCGGCTTGGCCCGCAGATAGCGCAGCGCTTCCTTTTGCTTAAATTCCATAACAATAACCTGACTTTTGCGCCATAGCGCAGGACTATTTATCTACAATCTCTCCGAGATTATTCATAATACCGGCAAAAATTTCCGGCTTATTCATCGTATAGATGTGCACATTGTCAAAACCATTGGCAATCAGATCAATAATCTGACCGGTAGCATAGGCGATACCTGCCTGCTTCAGCGCCTCCGGCTTATCGGCAAACTTTTCTACCATCGCACGGAACTGCGGCGGTAGCTTAGTACCGCTCAGCTGGCAGATACGGATAATCTGCTTAGCATTCGTCACCGGCATAATACCCGGCACTACCGGCACATTGATACCCGCACGCAACAGGCGAAACATATAGTTGTACAAAATTGTATTATCAAAAAACATCTGCGTCACTAAAAAGTCAACGCCGGCATCTACCTTATACTTGGTGTTTTCGATATCCTTTTCCAGCGAGCCCGATTCGGGATGGCCTTCGGGATAAGCAGCGCCGCCGACGCAGAAATCGCCCTGCTGCTTTACAAAACGTATCAGCTCACTGGCATGGGCAAAGCTGCCGATTTCCTCACCCTGCATATCTGCCGGTATATCGCCGCGCAGTGCCAGAATATTTTTTACGCCGAAGCCATGCAGCTGTCCAAGTACCTCTGCCAGCTTTGCTTCGTCAGCCTTTACGCAGGTAAGATGTGCCAACGCCGGCATACCGTTATCCTGTACCTTTTTGGCCAGTGCTGCCGAATAGCCTACCGTGCTGCCGCCTGCGCCATAGGTAACGCTCATATAGGACGGCTTGCTGGCTGCAATTTTATTGACAATCTCCAGACTGTTTTGCAGTTCCGCACCCTGCTTAGGCGGAAACAGCTCACACGACAGATGGATTTTTCCGTTTTTTAAGATATCAATTATTTTTTCCGATGTCATAATAATCCCCCCAAATCAAAAGCATTCGTATGACATTTTAACAGTTAGCGACATCTTTGGCAAACAAAAAGCAGAAGAAATTAACTAATAGGCGATAAAACCTACCAAAATGATAAATATGTTACACACTAAAAATCCCGCAACCAAATAAGCTGCGGGATTGAATTTCGTTGGCGGAGACGGTGGGATTCGAACCCACGTGCCGCGCAAACGGCAAACTGATTTCGAGTCAGCCGCGTTATGACCACTTCGCTACGTCTCCATTATTTTGTTAGCGCGAATATATTCGCATCAGGTTAACATTAATATTATATAAGAAAAATCTTGTCTTGGCAACCACCTGCCGAAATTATTCCTGCGGCGCGCCGGCTTCACTCCTGCGCTTCGCCTTGTTTTCCTGACGACGACGGCGGAAAAAGTCGCGCATCACCTGTGCGCATTCCTCCTCGCAGATGCCACTGACAACCTCCGCGCAGTGATTAAGATTAGGATTCGTAATGATATTGAAAATGGATTCCGCACCGCCGGCCTTCACATCAGGACAGCCATAAACAACGCGGTCGACACGGCCGTTGACAATGGCACCGCTGCACATCGGGCAAGGCTCAACGGTAACGTAAAGCGCACAGCCGCTCAAACGCCAACGCCCCAGACTCTCGCAGGCCTCACGGATGACGATGACCTCAGCGTGCGCCGTTGCGTCATGCCACGTTTCACGCATATTGTGCGCAGCGGCGATAACCTCGCCCGTTGTCATGTCCGCCAGCACCGCGCCGATAGGTATTTCACCAAGCTCTGCGGCCTTGCGTGCTTCAGCCAGCGCCAGCTGCATATACTTTTTATCGTCCATCAGGCATCCTCCGCCGCTTCCATCAGCAGCTCCCATTTTTCCATCAGCTCGGCAATGGTTTGCTCGTATTCCTCATGCTCTGCTGCCATAGCTGCGCTATGCTCAGGATCGGTATGATTTGCCGGGTCCGCCATCTGCTTTTCCAAAAGTCCCATCCTGCTCACGAATTTGCAGCTCTACCTTGGGCAGCAGTCGCGCAGCCTCATCCGGGCTGTAACGGCGCTTTTTATCCTCCTGCTTTTTCGCTTTCACAGGGGTTGCGGCAGTCTGTTGCTGCTTTTTAGCCTGTGCCTCCGCATAGGCCGCAGCCTTTTCCGCTTCCTCCTGTGCCTGCGCCAAAGCAGCAGCCTTTTTCTGCTTCTCTTCAAGGTAAAAATCGTAGTTGCCCTTATAGTCCTTAACCTCTAAATCCTCAATCTCCCAGATGCGGTCCGCAACCTCGTTAACAAAATAACGGTCATGGCTAACTACCAGTACGGTGCCGTCAAAGGACTCCAAAGCAGCCTCTACTGCTTCGCGTGCCATAATATCCAGATGGTTTGTCGGTTCGTCAAGCACCAGACAGTTGGCACCGTCCAGCACCAGCTTCAGCAGCACCAAGCGTGCCTTCTGACCGCCGCTCAGCTCACCGATTTTCTTAAAGACATCATCACCGTGGAACAGCATACCGCCAAGCATGGAGCGTGTATGCTCTTCCGTAAAGCCGTATTCGACAACAAAGTTTTCCAGCAGCGTCTGCTCCGGGTTTAATCGCTCATAGCTCTGTGAAAAATAACCTATCTGCACTCTGCTGCCAATCTTGGCCTTGCCCTTCAGCGGTGCGATTTCGCCCAGAATTGTACGCAGCAGTGTCGTCTTGCCGGTACCGTTGGCACCCAAAAGCGCTGCCTTCTCACCACGGCGCAGCGTCAGATTAATGCCCTTGGCCAGCACCTTCTCGCCGTAGCCGATGGTCAGGTCCTCCATAATCAGCACTCTGTCCGCACATTCGGCAGCCGGCGGCAAACGCAGCTCAAACTCCTCGTGCTGCACCGGTGCATCAATACGCTCCAAACGGTCCAGCTGTGACTGACGGCCACGTGCCATTTTGCTCTTGATGCCAGCCTTGAAGCGACGGATATAAGCCTCCGTGCGCGCAATATAATCCTGCTGCGCATTATAGGCAGCAGTCAGCGTACTGCTCTGAATCGCCTTCTGCTCCAAGTAACGGCTGTAATTGCCCTTAAAGGATTGCAGCTTGCCGCCCTCCATCTCCAGAATGCGCATAGCAACATTATCAAGGAAGGCACGGTCATGGCTGACAACGAGCAGGCCGCCCTTAAATTCCTGCAGATACTTTTCCAGCCACTGCGTCATTACAATATCCAGATGGTTTGTCGGTTCGTCCAGAATCATGAAGTCGGGATTACGCACCAGTGCTGCTGACAGCATCAGGCGTGTCTTTTGGCCGCCGCTCAGTGTTGCCGCATCATGCTGCCACCAGTCCTCGGTATAGCCAAGGCCGATAAGCACACGCTTAATGCGGTTTTCGTAATTATAACCGTCGATAAACTCATAGCGTTTGAGTACGCGGCCGTATTCCTCCAGGCAGCTGTCCAGCTTTTCGCCCTGCAGCTTGCCGGAATCAGCCTCCAGCTGTGCCAGCTTTTGGCGCAGGCTGCCGATTTCCGGACAGGCTGTCTGCATAAACTGCCAGATAGTACCTCTGATATCGGTAAAGCCCTGCTGTACATAGCCCACACTGATACCGGGCTCGAATTTTACCGCACCGTTGTCAACCCATTCAGGCTGCAACAAACAACGCAGCAGCGTCGTCTTGCCGCTGCCGTTGACGCCTACAAGACCGACATGCTCGCCCTGCTCTACCATGAAGCTGACGTCCTTAAATATTTCATGAATGCCAAATGCTTTGGCTATTTTATCTACTACTAATTGCATAACCATTCTCCTTTTAACAACTATTATAACACCTTCCGGCATTATACTCAAAAGGCTCTGTTATATTCTTATATTTTCGTGCATTACATAAAAAGAGGCTGCCGCATCAGCGGCAACCTCCATATACTTTTAAGATTTATGAGCCATAGCAACCTGAGTTTTGGTCTGAACCAAGCTCTTGTGATGCTTGCGCCAACGATAGCACAGCATCGGCACCACCAACATCGGTACGCCGGCGTACAGCGTCTGGCGTAAATCCGGTGTCAAAGCAATTACTGCCAGACAGAAAACCTGCGACCAGATACCGAAATGCGTAACATACGGGAAGAACGGTGTTTTATACTTCAGAGTATCCTCCTTGCCTTCGGCAATCAGACGGCGGCGGAAATTATACTGGCTCCAGCAAATGGAAATCCAAGCCATTGCTCCGGTAAAGCCGGATACTGCCAGCAAATAAGTATACAGTGTAGAATCGGGATTAAAGGTGTAGAAAACGATAACTGCCCAGCAGGCGCACACAGAAACGATAATAGAATTCTGCGGCATACCATTTTTATTGAGCTTGCCCAAAAACGCCGGTGCCATATCCATACGAGCCAGTGCATGCAGCGCACGAGCACCGCCGTACAGGCCGGAGTTAGCGCAGGAAACACCTGCAACCAGCACTACAAAGGCAATCGCGGAAGCTAAGCCGTCAAAGCCGTATTCCGCCAAAGCAGCAGCAAACACGCTCTCCTTCAGGCTGGCCTTATCCCACGGCATAATGGACAGCAATAACGTAATAGGAATGATATATAAAGCAATGACACGCCAGGAAACATTACGAACCGCAATAGGAATGCTTTTAGCAGGATCCTTGCATTCGCCAGCAGCCAGACCGATGATTTCGGTACCCTGGAAGTTAACCAGAATAATAACCATGGTCAGCACAATCGGCCAATATCCCTGAGGAGCAAAGCCGCCTTGGCCCAACAGCACCTTAGCGCCTAAATAGCCCTGGTCACCGACAAGACCACAGACTATTAAACCGGCAACGCCGCAAAAGCCAACAAGGGCAGCAATTTTGATAATAGAAAGCCAAAATTCGCTTTCGCCAAAATTATCAACATGAAAAAGGTTAATTACAGTCACCAGCAGGCCAAAAAGAATTGCCCACCACAGTTGACTGACGGCAGGTACAAAATTATTCATAATGATACCCGCAGCAATCATTTCAGACGGCACGTAAGCCATCCAGTTCAGCCAATAGGCCCAGCCAACGCCACAAGCCCAGGTTGAGGATATATTCTCACGTGCGTAGGTAACAAAGGAACCGGAAATAGGCTTAGCTACAGCCAGCTCCGCCAGGCACAGCATAACGCATAAGACGATTGCACCGCCAAAAAGATAAGAAAGAATAATAGCAGGTCCGGCCTGCTCAATCGCATATCCGGCACCTAAAAAATAACAGCTGCCGATAATGCCACCTAAAGAAATCATCTGTAAGTGTCTGTTCTTTAAACTTCTATTCATGGATTGCTCGTTCATTACCTTAATAACACAACCTTTCTTGAGCATATGTGTGGAACCTTCCGTTCCGCCAAAATTTCTTGTGATATGATTTTACTACAAAAAACCGCGTTTGTATAGCAAAAATTGCACTAAAATCTCCCCCGCCATCCCAGCAATGACAAGGGAGTAAACAAAGAAGGCTCCTTTAAAGATGGTTGAACAGACTCCAGCAATGCATGCAGATACAGCCAAGCGCACTTACGAGCAGCATGCAGATTATTGAGAGCTTGATACCGTTTTTCAGCAAATCATCAGGGTTCAGACCGTAGGTTACACCCACGGCACGTGTGCTCACTGGCAGAATAAAGGCACAGTTAACGGCAACAATCGAGGTCAGGATATAAGGAATGGGGTTCAGCCCCAGCTTCTGCGAAATGCTTTGTACTACCGGAATTGAGATAGAAGCCGCCGCGGTATTACTGCTGATTTCCGTCAGGAAGGTAGCAAACAGCGTCAGGCTGAACATCGTTTCCCAGCCTCCGCTCAACGGCAGCAGCGTGATTACCTTGGCAATCTGCGTTGCCGCACCGGTTTTCGTAATCAGCTGTCCCAACGCCAGCCCACCGGAAAAGAGAAAAATCATACCCCACATGATGCCCTTTTCAGCTTCACGCCAGGTCAAAAGCAGCTGGCCTGTTTCGTTACGAAGCATAAAAGTGAGCATGCCGAAGGTGAAGAAAACATAGGCAGGCTTCATCAACGGCAGATACTGCACGTAAAGCGGACGGACGAAGGCCAGACCTGTTGCGAGAACAAAAAGCCACAGTCCTAATTTTTCACCGCGGCTCATCGGCCCGAGTTTTTCATAGGCAGCACGAAAATATTCCTTACCGCCGTCCAGACGTTTAACAGGCAATGGCAAATGCAGCAGATAAGCCAGTATGAGCAGCATTATGATGAACAAAAGCGGCAGAAAGCGGATAAGCCAATCCACATACATGAATTCGTGTCCCGTGAGCTTTTCCAGATAGCTGATTGCTACCAGGTTAGAGCTGCTGCCCAAAGGTGAGCCGAAACCGCCGAAGCCCGCGCCCCAGACGATGGCCAGCAGAATAGGTGTCGCTACAGGATTGTCGGTAATCTGCTGCTGCCCCAAAAAGCGCAGCATGCTTACAGCCACCGGCAGCAGAATCATAACTACAACAACGTTAGGCAAAAAGATGGACAACAGCGTTGAAGCCACCAGCCAGACGCAAATCTGCTCGCGCATAGACGTTCCCAAGCCGCAAAGGCTTTTAATCGCCAAACGCTTATCAAGATGTGTTTTTTCCCACACCAGACTGATAAGATCACTGCCGACAAGCAGCACGACGATTTCCGAAAAGTATTTGCTGATAATCCCCTCCATCGGCACCATGCCGAAGATAGCGTTCAGTGGAATCGGCAGCAACGAGGTTACGGCAATATTTACCGGACGCAGCACCCACCAAAGGCCCATCCAGAAAATCGTGGCAATAGCGGCCGCCTGCTTAAATTCAATAACAGGTGCCAACAGCAGCAGGACTACAAGAAAAAGTAAGGGACCTGACAAAACATTCAACGAACGGTGTTTTTTCATAATAACAGCTTCCTCTCCGAGTTCAATAGTAGTTTTCCTTCTATTTTTGCATTTACTTAATTCTACTCCCGTTCTATAATTAAGTAAAAGACTTTATTTTGATTAATATAATCATATTTTTTGATATTTAAAGGAGATGCTGCTATGGATTTCGCTTTCTACAGGAACTTTATCACTGTTGCCGAAACAGGTAATCTCAGCGCCGCCGCCAAACGTTTGGGTATTGTACAGCCGGCGCTCAGTGCGCAGATGAAGGCTATCGAAAGAAACTACGGCGTGCAGCTTTTCAAAATGCAGCGCGGTAAGCGCCACATTGAACTGACGGAAGCAGGCGAAACCTTTTTGCAGCAGGCGCGTCAGCTGTGCAATACGGAAGATGATATCAGCCTGCGTATGCAGGCCTTCGGCAGACGTGCCGCAGGTACGCTGCGCTTCAGCGTGTCACACGTGCGTACCGACTATTTCCTGCGCAGCTATCTTATTCCCTTTGCCAAGGAAAATCCCGGCATCAGCTATCAGTTTCACGATGCTACGGTAGAGCAGCAGCAGCAGCAGTTGGAGGCAGGCAGTATTGACTTTGCCTTTGCCAATGCGCCACTGCCTGCAGCGCATAATTTTGCTACTATCAAGGTGCAGCGGGAGAATTTTTATGCTTTCTATAATGCCGGATTTGCGGTTCCGTGGGCAAATAAAAGTATGCTTTCGCCGGAGGATTTGGCAGGTGTGCCCTTGTGCTGTAATTATGGCAGTTATGCGCTTTTGCGCAATGTGTTTAAGGATTATGCTGTTAAGCCTAATGTCGCCTTTATTGCTACTACAGCGGAGAATGCGCTTACCTTTGCGACAAGCGGACTGGGAGTTGCGGTTGTTGCGGCGTTGGATGGTGATGCTGTGCCGCAGAAGATGGTGCGGCGGCAGCTTGTTGATGAGAAGCTGCATTTTGATCAGACGTTGTATTGGAGTAAGGAGCATAAATTATCGCCTGCAGCGGAGAGGTTTTTGGAGTTTTTCCGCAAGCATATATGATTATGTTACTTTTCCACGGAAGAAAAAGTAACCAAAAGTTCCTTTAGACGTACGCAAGGCATGTTGTGTGCATCCATTAGAATAATATAAGCGATACGCTGGTTATGTTACTTTTCCATGGAAGAAAAAGTAACCAAAAGTTCCTTTGGCCGCACGCAGGATTCCGGTGCTTTTCGCCATGCGTTTGCCGCGAACCGAAGTTACGTTGGTGTGCTATAAAAGAAAGCAATGTCGGTTGAGCGTCAAACGAAGGAGAAGTTCCCAAAACAGCGCAGGCTGTGCGAACAAAGACGCTCGACTGTAGCCAGCATCCGTTCCTGTCCGGCGCGGCTTGGAGTATGTGGAACGTGCGGAGTGTATGGGTTGTATTGT
>OKTM01000887.1_pt1 | contig 11161 bp, 8 predicted proteins | sample 1606401 | NCBI WGS metagenome assembly OKTM01 (sample SAMEA3879583, study PRJEB24766) | human gut metagenome | biome: human-associated habitat; feature: feces | place: USA | collected 1985/1987 | reverse complement strand
GCTTATGAAAAAAGTACCGATGTTAATCAGATAGCTGCAGTCTATGAAAAATATAGGGAGAATCCAGAAACAGCTTATCTGGGATGCTCAATGGGAATTATCTATCGTGATCCGGAAGACAGTTACTATGATGACGCTGAATTTGCAATCGTTAAAGGAAATACCGTACTTGGAAATCTGATGGATGATGTTCGATTTTATGGAGAACTTGCACTGGTACGGGAAGGAATTGAAAAAATTCATGAAGCATTGCCGGATTATAAGTATGTACCGATGCGGGATGTTCGGGAAGCGATGTATCCAGAGAAGATGACCACAGAACAGCTGGCAGAGGCAATGGATGAGATTGCAGAGGCTTTTGATCCGTATGAGTATCGGGATAATGTTGAGATGGGAGAAAATACGGTACAGGAAGTAATGTTGGATTTACAAAGTGGTAATATTCATTCCTATATTTCGTATCTGAAGGATATTGTAGACGAAGAATGCGACCTGTCTGTTCGTGCAGGTGTATTGATAGAAAGACTGAAAGCCTATGAACCCGAGCTTCCAAAAGATATGGAACCAATGGTGTATGTAAACTATTGTGAAGAAAGTGATCTCATGAATCCAAGATGTCAGAAGCTGTCTGAGCTGGATGCAAAAACAGCAGAAATGGATAAAGAATGGTATGCAAAACGTGATCCGAAGACAGAGGAACCTACAAAAATTGCAAAGATATATGTGACTGTATATTATGCGGAAAAAGGTGAACAGATGCTGCATCATTTCAAGAAGTCAATGGATATTGGAAATGGACATGGCGGTATTGTGAGTCAGTTGAAGTATGATAATGAAATGAAGCTTACAGATGAGTATTGGATCAATTACCAGAAAGGCAAAGGAAGTGAAGAGTTCCAAAAGTATATGGAAGATCTGACAGACATGCAGAATCATGTGCTTCCGTATCTGCAGAGTTTTTGCAATCTGGAGGAAAAAGGTGTGAAGGAGAGACGAGAACAGCAGATAGCAGAAAGATATGAAGGAAGAGCAGATGAGAGGGTAACAAGTACCGAAGCGAATGCAGTTGTTAAGGATGTAGGAAAAACAGATAGAAAACCGGCACAGCAGAAGCAGGCGGTAGATGAAAAAGATAAGAAATTATCCATTCATGAACGGCTTGAGATTAATAAGAGGATTATTCAAGAAAAGCAGGGAAAAGATAAGCCGGAGAGAGGGGCTGATCGGGGTGTGAGATAGGTAAATGTTAAGACTGGAAGTCACTGATGTAGGTGGCTTCTGGTCTTTTTTGCGTGAGCAGTTACTGAGAAAGAAAAGTAACAAACTTCCATGTGTAAGGCATTGGATGTAAATTGACTTTGTTCGCACTTGGGATTATAATTTAAAGATAGAAATATGATTAATCGTGAACTCACTATAATATGGAGATGAAAGCATGGAATATCTTTCAATCAGTCAAACAGCTGAAAAATGGGGACTGTCGAAACGACGAGTGCAGGTACTTTGCTCTGAAAATAGAATTCCTGGAGTAATGCGTGTCGGCAGTTATTGGGCAATTCCGGCAGATGCTGAGAAGCCAAAGGATGCAAGAATCCGTAGTGGAAAATATGTAAAGAATACAAAAAACAAATAAAAGTTACAGTGATTAAAAGTGGGAATAGTAGCAGAATATACTTATCAACTTCCGATAATATTTGTTATCAGGAACTATCTACAGAAGAGGGAGGCTGTATTCATGACGATAATATCTAAAAAGCAGATGTCCGAAGAAGATATAAAGCTTCAATATATTACACCAGCGATTACGGCAAAATGGGATATCAAGAAAATAACGATGGAAACCAATATAACAGATGGAAAAATTAATCTGAGGGGGAATTTTGTTACCAGAGAAAAGCCGAAACGTGCGGATTATGTTCTATATTTGAATTCTAACAATCCGATAGCGATTGTAGAAGCAAAAGACAATAAACATAGTATTTCACATGGTTTACAGCAGGCGATGGCTTATGCCAGTATGTTGGATATTCCGTTTGCTTATAGTTCAAATGGAGATGGATTTTTTGAACATGATTTTCTGACTGGGAAAGAGCGTGAATTAGGACTTGATGAATTCCCAACAGAAGAAGAGTTATATTGCAGATACAAAAATGGAGCAAATAACGGAGAGGGTTTGTCAGAGAATCAGGAAAAAATGATTCAACAGCCATATTATAGTAGTCAGAAGACATACCCACCTCGTTATTATCAGCGTATTGCAATTAACCGAACAGTTGATGCAATTTCCAGGGGTAAGGATCGCCTGCTATTGGTTATGGCAACCGGAACTGGAAAAACATATACAGCGTTTCAAATAGTATACAGGTTATTAAAAAGTGGTATGAAAAGCAAAATACTTTATCTTGCTGACCGTAATAATCTCGTGGATCAGTCAATTCAACAGGACTTTGCACCATTAGAAAAAGTAATACATAAAGTTAATTTTTCAAAGGATGATCCGAGTACGATTACGTCATATCAGGTTTATTTTTCATTGTATCAACAGTTGACAGGTGGAAATGATGACCAGGAAGAGGATATTAATAATACAATTCTTAAACTGAAACAGTTATTTAGACCTGATTTTTTTGATCTAATCATCGTAGACGAGTGTCATAGAGGTTCAGCCAAAAAAGAAAGTAACTGGAGGAAAATTCTGGAATATTTTGCATCAGCAACACAGATCGGTATGACTGCTACACCAAAAGAAACAAAATACATATCCAACATTGATTATTTTGGTGAACCAATTTACATATACAGCTTAAAAGAAGGCATAGAGGATGGATTCCTTGCTCCATTTAAGGTAATCAATGTTATGACAGATATTGGAGAAGGGTGGAGACCTCGCAAAGGACAATGTGATATTTACGGAAATGAAATTGAAGATCGAATTTATACCAATAGTGATTATGATTACAATATTATTATAGAAGACCGTATTCAACAGGTTGCAGCAGAAATTACAAATTATCTAAAAAGCACAGATCGTATGGCAAAAACAATTGTATTTTGTGCAACAGAAGATGCAGCAGAAAGAATGAGGGTAGCATTAGTAAATCAGAATTCAGATATGGTACAAAAAAATCCTGATTATGTAGTTCGGATTACCGGTAGTGATACATATGGAAAAAGCAAGTTAGACTATTTTATATCTGTCAGAGAAAAATATCCGGTAATTGCCACAACTTCAAAATTATTATCCACAGGATCAGACTGCAAAATGACAAAATTGATTGTGCTGGATGAAATGATCGGTTCCATGACAGAGTTTAAGCAAATTATAGGTCGTGGAACACGTTTACGGGAAAAAGAAGGAAAAACACATTTTGTTGTTATGGATTTTAGAAATGTCAGTAGATTATTTGCCGATCCAGATTGGGATGGTCCAATTGAGATGGACGAAGATTTTAATCCTAAGTCCGGGTCAGGGAAAAATACAAAACCCCCTGTAGGACCAGGACCTGATCCTGTAGAACCAAAGCAGCCGAAGCCAATTGTGAATCGGGATGGATGTCAGGTGAAAATTGTCTATAAGACTGTATCCGTTTATGACGCAAATGGAAAATTGCTTCGTCAAGAAAGCATTATCGACTACACGAAGGAGAATATTCTGGGAGCATATGCTTCTTTGGAGAATTTTATCCGAAAATGGTCAGCAGAAGAAAAGAAAGAAAAAATCAGGCGACTTTTGCGTGAACAGGGGATTGATCTTGAAACATTGAAGGAAGATCAGGGAATGTCAGATGTTGATGATTTTGATTTTATATGTCATGTTGCATTTGATAAGAAACCATTGACACGCAAAGAACGTGCTGAAAATGTTAAGAAAAGAGATTTCCTGAATAAATATAGTGGTGCTGCCAGAGAAGTGTTGGAGGCATTATTGGACAAATATATGAATACGGGAATATATGAAATAGAAAAGACAGAAATATTGAAACTGGATCCTTTTATGAGAATGGGAAAGCCACAGAAGATAGCTTCTTATTTTGGCGGTAAGGATGGATATTTGAAAGCAGTGAAAGAACTGGAAAATGCAATTTATGATGGAGGAGCAGCATAAGAATGGGAAATATGTCAAATTTTGTAAAAAGAGTAAGAGATATCATGCGTAATGATGCGGGTATCAATGGTGATGCACAGCGTATTGAGCAGATAGCATGGATGCTTTTTTTGAAAGTATATGATGCAAAAGAACAGGATTGGGAATGGGATGAAGAAGACTATCAGTCCATTATTCCAGAAAAATGTCGTTGGAGGAACTGGGGACATGATGAAGATGGAAAAGGTATGACAGGAGACATTCTCTTGGATTTTATAAATAATACATTGTTTCCAACGTTGAAAAATCTTCCGGTCAATGCAGATACTCCAATAAAAAAGGCTATTGTCCAGACAACATTTGCTGATGCGAATAACTATATGAAAGATGGTGTTCTTCTCCGTCAGGTTATTAGTGTAATTGATGAGTTGGATTTGACAGATTATGAAGAAAGTCATGCTTTTGGAGAAATTTATGAAACAATCTTGAAAGAATTACAGAGTGCAGGATCTTCAGGAGAATTTTACACACCTCGTGCAGTGACAGATTTTATGGCACAGATGATAAAACCACAGATAGGCGAAAAAATGGCAGATTTTGCTTGTGGTACAGGTGGATTTATCACAAGCTGGTTAAAAGAGCTAAAGAAAAAGGTTAAGACAACCGAGGACGAAGAAATGTATGCAAACTCTATATATGGAATTGAAAAGAAGCAATTTCCGTATATGCTTTGTATCACAAATATGTTATTACATGATTTAGATGTTCCGCAGGTTTTTCATGACAATACATTGTTGAGAGATGTTCTTGATTACACAGAAGATGATCAGGTGGATGTTATCCTTATGAATCCACCCTATGGAGGCTCAGAGAAAACAGAAGTCAAAAATCATTTCCCATCCGATCTTGCGAGCAGTGAGACGGCCGATCTTTTTATGTCAGTTATCATGTATCGTTTGAAAGAAAATGGTAGAGCAGCGGTAATTTTACCAGATGGATTTTTATTTGGAACAGACAATGCAAAAGTAGCCATTAAAACAAAACTGTTTTCTGAGTTTAATGTACACACAATTGTTCGTATGCCTGGAAGTGTTTTTTCTCCGTATACATCAATCACAACCAATATTTTGTTCTTTGATAGAAATGGTACTACAAAAGAAACATGGTTTTACCGTCTGGATATGCCAGAAGGATACAAGCATTTCAGTAAGACAAAACCTATGAAACTAGAGCATTTTGCACCAGCAGTTGAGTGGTGGGAAAATCGCCAGGAAATACAGGAAGAGGGATTTGATAAGGCAAAGAAATACAGCATTGATGAAATCAAAGAGAAGAACTATAACATAGATCTTTGCGGATATCCTCATGAGGAAGAAGAAATTTTACCACCAAAGGAATTGATTCAGCAGTATCAGGAAAAAAGAGCCAGTTTAAATGCTGATATTGATAGAATTCTGGCGCAGATAACTGATATTTTGGGAATAAATCTGGAGGAGAACTAATGACTGGACAGCAATTAAAAAATTCAATATTACAAATGGCCGTGCAGGGAAAACTGGTTCCGCAGGATCCAAATGATGAGCCAGCATCTGTTCTCTTGAAACGTATTAGAGTCGAGAAAGAACAGTTGATAAAAGAAGGAAAAATCAAGAAAGAAAAGAATCCTTCTTTAATCTTTCGGGGAGCCGATAATTTGCCTTATGAGAAGATTGGAAGGAATGAGCCGGTATGTATTGCGGATGAAGTGCCGTTTGAGATACCGGAGAGTTGGGAATGGGTGAGACTTGGTAAAATTGTTTACAATAGAGGGCAAATGAAACCGATAGATGATTTTTGCTATATAGATATTGGATCTATTGATAACAAAAATCAAAAACTTAATGATAAAGAACTTATTATCACTGCAGATAAAGCACCATCAAGGGCAAGAAAAATTGTTGCTATTGGTGATATTCTTTATTCTACTGTGCGTCCATATCTGCATAATATGTGCATTGTTAATCGAACCTTTAGCCATCAACCTATTGCTAGTACTGGCTTTGCTGCGCTTACTTGTCACACTGGTTTTTACAATAAATTCCTGTTTTATTATTTGATGTCACCAGACTTCGATGCATACGCAAATAGCACTGACAATGCCAAAGGCGTTGCCTATCCTGCAATTAATGATGCTAAACTATATCGAGCACTTATACCAGTTCCACCTGAAGAGGAGCAAAAACGTATTATTAAAAGGCTCAAAAAAGTATTGCCTTATGTTGATACTTACAGTACTACATATTCTGAAACAGAATCTCTAAACAATGCTTTCCCTGATAGAATAAAAAAATCTATCTTACAGGAGGCAGTTCAAGGAAAACTTGTTCCACAGAATCCATCAGATGAACCAGCATCTGTTCTCCTGGAACGTATTCGTGCAGAAAAGCAAAAGTTAATAGCTGAAGGAAAAATAAAAAAAGACAAGCACGAATCCGTTATTTTCAGAAGGGATAATTCTCATTATGAGAAGTTGGACGGAATTGAGCATTGTATTGACGATGAAATACCGTTTGAGATTCCGGAAACATGGGAATGGATTAGGCTAGGATCGTTATTTACTATCAATCCGAGAAACAATATAGCTGACGATACGGTTGTCGGATTTATGCCAATGCCACTATTAAAAGATGGATTTCACAGCGGTCATACCTATGAAACAAAGCTATGGAAAGATGTAAAATCTGGTTTTACACATTTTGCAAATAATGATGTTGTAATCGCCAAAATCACACCCTGTTTTCAAAATAGAAAATCTGTTGTGATTCACGACCTTCCAAGTGGCTATGGTGCAGGAACTACAGAGCTTCATGTTCTTCGTGATTACACAAAAATGTTATATATACCTTACTTTTTAATGATTTGCAAAACTCATGATTTTATCCAAAACGGCATGAAAAATTTTAGTGGAACAGCTGGACAACAACGTGTAGGGAAAGACTTTATTTTTAATTATTTAGTACCACTTCCACCGGTAAATGAGCAAAAAAGAATTGTAGAAAAAGTAAATGTTTTAATAAAATCTTGTGATATTTTGTAAAATCAGGCATACACTTCAAACTTCTGGAGTGCATGCCTTTCCCGTTACCAATTTATGATTGTATCTACGATCTCACGCTGTTCAGTGGATGTTTTTCTGAGATAAATACGGGTAGTTTCAATGCTTTCATGTCCCATAAGGTCAGCAAGAAACGCTATATCATTGCAGCGTTCCAAGAAACTTTTTGCAAATCGGTGCCGGAATGAATGTGGATATACCACTGCAGGATTGATATTATATCTCACCGCTAATTTTTTTAGCTGTCCAGAAATGCCACGAGTAGTAATACGCTCGCCATACTTGTTCAAAAAAATGAAGCCACTTTCTTGTTGCTTTTCAGCCAACCAAGAAAGGGCTTCATTTTGCAATTCTTTGGGGATATAAATTCTACGTAACTTTCCGCCTTTGGAGTATAAATCAAGATGTCCCAATTTAACATGTTCAGCTTTGATCTGAATCAATTCACTGACTCTTGCTCCCGTGGCGGCAAGGAAACGAATTACGAAATACCAAAACATTTCATCATCTTTTTTCAGACATGCTTTGAAGTATTCATAGTCCGCTTCACTAATTACATTTTCCAGATAACTTTTCTGCTGCACTCGTACAAACGGTAACTTCAATTTTTCTTTCCCAATAGATTCCAGATAACAGTTCAGTGCACGCAGTCTGAGATTTACGGTCTTTGGCTTATAATTTTCTATAAGCCATACCTTGTATTCTCGTAGCTTTTTCTGCGTGATATCATCGTATTGTTGTCCGTACTGTTTAATAGCAAACATATACGATGATATCGTGTTTTCTGAGAGATTGCTTTCTCTCAAGTGTCTTTCAAATTTTTCGTTTTCTATCATGACGAAAGACCTCCTTTCGTCAGATATTATACAATCAAGGATTAAATCAAAGAGATTTTATCAAATAATTCTCTCTGCTTTTCCACGATACGTTTCTGTTCTGCTAACGGTGGAATAGGGAATAACATATTCATAACACTGTTTCGGTCTATTCCAGGGATAACTCCTTGCCCCTTAGACTTTATCTGATTAAAATTTGCTTGTAAGAATAAACGGATATAAAGCATATCAAGTGTTGAAAATTTTTTTATTGCCATAATTTGCCTTGCAATATGTGCTTTTTCAATATCGCAAATCACTGTTTTTCCATATCCAGAACCTTTGCATACCAACAAAATATCACCATAATTTACAATTATTTTAGGCATTTCCGTCCAACGATTTATTAAAACGCCATTTTCCGATAAACTACTGGCTCCTGTAATATATGGAATTCCATTGCATTTATCGTTATATTCTTCAGGCTTAAAATCAGTTCCGGAAAGCAGCGAAATAATCTGTCCTAACCTCGTCCACTCCCAACTTTCCGGAATCTCAAACGGTATTTCATCGTCAATACAACGCTCAATTCCGTCCAACTTCTCATAATGAGAATCATGGTGTGCTACTTTTTGAAATTACATCTGTCCAATAGGACTTCTAATTGCTCAACAATGCGTACCTGTTCATTATATGGAGGTAATGCTACTAAATATTTTTTAATTTCACCCATACCCAAATCAGGAACACCAATGGATTGTCTTGCCTTTATTGAATGGAGTAGTATCTGAGGACTTTCCAAATAATAACGAATATAAGGAGAATAAACCAAAAGTGGACGAACAACGCAACATGAGTATGACACTAAGAATTCTCTGTCTATTTCTACCAATCTTGCTTTTCCTAATGCGGCACCAATTCTAGAGTAAATAATATCATGTTTCTTCGGTAAAGCCTTTCTGGACAACCTTTCAAAATCTGCTCTTGAAATATATTTGACATTTTGAGTGTAGTTTATTGTTCCATCATCCAACAAATCTTTTGCAGACAGAAAAAGTACACCTACGTCAGAAGATACAGATTTCGGCATATTGTGATCAATATCTCCAATCAAGCTACATATATTTTTCAGACGAGTCCATGTCCAGTTTTCCGGTATTTCAAAAGGAATTTCATCATCAATGCAAACTTCCTCTGAACCACGCTTTTCATAATGAGAATTATCCCTTCTGAAAATGATGGATTCGTGCTTGTCTTTTTTTATTTTTCCTTCCCTGATAAGCCTTTGTTTTTCCGAACGAATTCGATCCAGAAGGATAGAAGCAGGTTCGTCATTTGGATCCTGTGAAACCAATTTACCTTGGATCGCTTCTTGCAAAATTGATTTCTTAAGAAGTTCTGGAAATTCCTGATTTAATTTTGCAACTTGTACATAAGCCTCAGTATAGTTATCCGCAAGTGGTTCTACTTCACATAACTTTTTGATAATCCTCTTTTGTTCAGAAAGTGGAGGGATTGGTACCAATAGTTCAGTCATTGTTTTTGTTCCAACTCTTGGCATTTTCACACCATAGGTAACAGAATTTATAACAGTATCCACATACGGACATTTTAAAAAGGCAACAATATAATCTGGAACAATGTTTCCAAATACCTTAAATGGAACAATTTCAGGTGTACAAATTCCACAATCTGGAGCAACAAGTATTTTCAATAAGTATGGACGAAGCTTGCTATAAAGAATATCACCACTGTCGAAAATGGTTTTGTCACCAACCGCTTTACGTTCACCAACAGTCTTTTGATCTAAAAGTCTTCCTCCTTTTTCTATATCTTCCAGATCAAGTCCCCACATTTTAGGATCAGCGTTTTGTGCATTGATTTTCTTTTTTGTGTATGAATAGGTTGAAATCATTCCAAATCTTACCCATTCCCAACTCTGCGGAATATCAAATGGTACTTCATCCGCAATACATACTGGCTCGTTCTTTCCAATCTTCTCATAAGGCAAATTATTGATACTTAATAAAGCAATATATGCTATACTGAGAACAGTTGTAATTCATTATAAGTATCAGATAATTGTTGAAATTAACTTACATGTGAAGCGGAAGGAAAACATATGAATATTATCCCACCCAAATATTTAATGCTAAATGGAAAAAACGCATTTCCAAAAGTTACATACGAGAATTTTTTGATAGATATTATAAATTTTTCACAGTACTTTTCTACAAAACATAGTTTTATGGAGCATTTTATATTGACAACAGAGCAAGCACATGGGGAAGATGATGCGTACACATCTACTTACCAATTGGATTTTAAATTGTTGGTTGGTACGAATGTTATGCGTATGAAAAACAGAAATATGCCAGAAGTTGATTATAGTCATATGTCTCAGGGCTTTATTTTTTCAAAAACACAAGAATTAGAAGAAGAAATACCAGATGAAACCATACTACTGGATATTGCGAAGGTCAAAATTGAAGATTTAAGAAATGAGATATATGCGAATGATACAATTAAGAGTGTTGTCAAAAATATAAAGAAGCCCAAAAATCTTTTTATGTATTATCCTTATGAATATGTACTTGAAAATAGTGTAGAGTATGTATTAGTAGTTTCTGAAATTTTAAATGTATTTAAAAATTTATTGATATATAGAGACGAGTTAAAATTTGGTAAAGATACTTTTTTATGTTTAAAAATCAATGATTATTTTGAAATATATGAATGGAGAAAACAAGAATTTGTTAGAGTAGATAAAGTGAGTGAATATTCATCTGCAAATTATCTAGATTTAAAAACTTATTCAGTCTATTAGGACAGGCAAGATGTAGTGAGGTGTCAAATTATAGGACACCTCAAACATTTATAAGCTGTTTTCTCGTTTGTTTTCAATAGATTCACGAAATGTGGGAGCATCGAGTAGCGCAGTGAAATTCTGCTGAATGATCTCCAGTGTCTTCTGCTTTTTCTGTAATTCCTGTTTTTCCCGGACGGTAGCAGCCTGTTCAGATTCAAGATTTTCAATTTGCTTCTGGATCTTTTCAGAGCTTGGGATTTTGGTGACACCGAGATCCTGAAGCTCTTTTTTTAGTGAATCGTGGAGCTGGTATTCTGCCTGATGCTTGGTACGGTAAGCTTTTGGATTTTTAGCAGATT
>OKTM01000886.1_pt1 | contig 11173 bp, 9 predicted proteins | sample 1606401 | NCBI WGS metagenome assembly OKTM01 (sample SAMEA3879583, study PRJEB24766) | human gut metagenome | biome: human-associated habitat; feature: feces | place: USA | collected 1985/1987 | reverse complement strand
GCGTCATTTTCACCAAGGCCCTTGGAGCGCTGGATATCCGGCTTGGGGCGGCAGTCGCCAAGCTCTGCGAGCACAGCTGCCTTCTCCTTCTCGGTATAGGCGAACCAGGTCTGGCCTTTATGATTGATTTCATATAAGGGAGATTCCGCGATGAATACCTTCCCCTCGTCGATGAGTGTCGGCATTAGGCGGTAAATCATTGTGAGCACGAGGGTACGGATCTGAAAGCCATCCACGTCGGCATCCGTGCAGATAATCACTTTATTCCACCGCAGCAAATCTAGATTGAAGGAAGAAAGCTCCTTGCTCGCCTTGCTTCTCACCTCTACGCCGCAGCCGAGGATTTTTATGAGGTCCGTAATAATCTCGCTTTTAAATATCTTATCGTATTCACCTGAATTCTGTAATTCTACTCTTCTCTTTAATGAACCAACATAATGACCAACATGAAGCTTTCCTGTTGGACGGTCACCTGTTAATATTATCTTAGACATATTGCTCCTCCATTCTTATGCAACGCATCTATGCATATCACAAATATTCATAATTTTATCACATTTTTTTTAAAATAACAATTGAGAATTAATCTAATTAATAGTAATATATATAACAGAGTGCCAAGAGCACAATAATATATACTTGTGGAGGAACAATTAATGAAACATTTACTTAGTCCACTAGACTTAAGTGTCACAGAACTTGAAGATTTACTTAATCTTGCAAGAGACATTTCTAAAGATCCTAAAAAATACAGCCATGTATGTGATGGTAAAAAGTTAGCAACTTTATTTTATGAACCTAGTACAAGAACCCGTCTTAGTTTTGAAGCAGCAATGCTCAATCTTGGAGGGTCTGTATTAGGTTTTTCTTCTGCTAACTCAAGTTCAGCATCAAAGGGCGAAAGCGTGGCTGATACTATACGGGTAATTTCCTGCTATGCAGACATATGTGCCATGCGCCACCCAAAAGAAGGTGCTCCTATGGTTGCAGCAAGCAAGTCTTCTATACCTGTAATCAATGCAGGTGATGGCGGACACCAGCACCCAACACAGACACTTACAGATCTTATGACTATAAGGGAACTCCGCGGTTCTCTTGACAACTTTACAATAGGCCTTTGTGGTGACCTTAAGTTCGGAAGAACTGTTCATTCACTTATCAATTCACTCGTAAGATATAAAAGTGTCAAATTCGTGCTTATATCTCCTAAGGAATTAAGAATACCTGATTATATAAGAGATGATGTATTAAAAGCCAACAATGCTGAATTCGTAGAAATGGAAAACCTAGAAGATGCTATGCCTGAGCTTAACATATTATATATGACAAGAGTTCAGCGTGAAAGATTCTTCTCAGAAGATGAATACCTCAGAATGAAAGATTTCTATATACTTGATAAGTCAAAAATGGCTCTTGCAAAAGAGGATATGTATGTTCTTCACCCACTTCCTCGTGTTAATGAAATATCAGTAGATATAGATGATGACCCAAGAGCTGCTTACTTTAAACAGGTACAATTCGGTGTATATGTAAGAATGGCTCTTATTATGACACTTCTTGGTCTTAATAACAAGTAAATATAGGAGGGTAATTATGTTAAATGTAGGACAACTTAATGAAGGCTTTGTACTAGACCATATTGAAGCCGGCAAATCAATGATGATATATAATAACCTTGGTCTTGGCGAACTCGACTGTCAGGTTGCTATTATCAAGAATGCAAGAAGCAGTAAAATGGGAAGAAAGGATATTATCAAGATTGAGGGCGGACTTGACCTTGTTGATTTAGATGTATTAGGATTTATCGATCATAATATCACTGTTAATATTATTAAAGACGGACAGATAGTAGATAAGAAATCACTTTCATTACCAAAGCAGATTACTAATGTTATCAAATGTAAGAATCCTAGATGTATTACTTCTATTGAACAGGGTCTTGACCATGTATTTGTTCTTTCTGACCCTGTTAAGCAGGTATACAGATGTAAATACTGTGAAGAGAAATATACTGGTAAATAATATCCCCCAATACAACATTCGTACAGCTTTATTATATAAGCTTGAAGTTCTAATGTAATCTTCTGATTATATAGTAAAAAGAGGATGTGAAAAAACTCGATTGAGTTTTTTCGCATCTCCCTTTTTGTACCTGTTGTGTATAAATGACTGAAATCATGCGCAAAGAAAGCGCACTTCCCCTACCCCATAGAAATTCTTTTTTTGAATCTATGCGGCAGTTCTGTTTCTCATCTTTTTTTTCTGATATTTATATAGATTGTGGCCTATCGCCACAAGTAAAACTTCCAGTTTGACTGAATGAATACCTCTTCGGACAATTCTCTTGTACCAACGGTCGTTTTTCATAATTCCGAAAGTGCCTTCTGCTTGTATCGAACGGTTCATTCGTAATAACGCACCGTGGATACTTTCTAGGTTTTCGATTACTTCCTGATGCATGGAAGTTAATTCCTGATTGATCCGAACGGTTCGATTCTTATCTGTCTTCTTACATTTCTCTGCATATGGACATCCACTACAGTCTTCGCATTCATACAATTCTTCCTTACGTCCGTATTGATTTCCCCTCACATTTTTTCTGTATAAAAAATGGAATGCTTTATCGTTAGGACATCTCATGACACCTTGCTCATCAATTCTGAAGTTAACTGCACGAAATGGATCTTCATGATATTTCTGATCCTTAGTTTCCTTTTTAAACATTGGAAATTTCATATACTTTTCAATTCCGTTCTGTTCACAGAAAATATAATTGTTGTATGAGCCATATCCAGCATCTGCCACAGGATATTTGGGATAGAATCCATAAGTTTGTTTGAAGTGCTCCATCAAAGGAACGAAACAATCCATATCCGAACGATAATGGTTCACGTCAACAACTGCAATATATTCATCTGCTACACCAATCTGTACATTATATGCTGGCAGAAGCTGATCATTGCCCATGTAATCCGTTTTGATACGCATAAAGGTAGCTGAGTTATCTGTTTTAGAGTAACTGTTTCGATTAGGACCACAGATTTCAATTTTTTGTATGTATTCTTGAAGTTTCTGACAGAAAGTAGTCAAGTGTTCATAATGACGCTGTTCTTTGGATTTTCGCTTTCCACTTCCGTAAACAAATGTACTTGTATCCAGTTCCCATAAAAGTACTAGCTGCTCAACGATTTCATTCAGATAATCCGGTACATACTTAGTTACCAGTGAACCAATGGTATTTAGATAATGCAAACAATACTTGATGAAATTCCATGTTAAACGATGCTGTAGGCTTCAAACATAGTTGAAAGCTTTAATTATTTAAAGTTTTTGACTTTAAACCCTAAAAGTACTTGCGTTTAAGGGTTAATATGGGCTATACTATTATGGAATTTGTCCGGGAATCAGGCTGTTGTAGATGACGTGAGCAGCATGTATCCCGGATGTTGTGAGTATGGAAGAGGGTTTAAAGTATGATAGTTACTCTGATTGAGAAAGTATATAGTTTTCTGTGGGGAGATCTGGTGCAGATTCCACTGCCGGGCGGCAGCACTCTGGGGATTTCTCTTCTGATTATATTACTGATTCCTACAGGAATTTATTTTACGGTTCGGACGCGTTTTCTGCCGATTCGCCTGTTCCCGGATATGGTGCAAGCACTGGTTGAGAAGAAACAAGAAAAAAACAGTCTGTCTTCATTTCAGACACTGATCGTTTCGACGGCAACCCGTGTCGGTATGGGAAATCTGGTCGGTGTTGTTGCGGCAATTTCGGCAGGCGGCGCCGGTGCGGTTTTCTGGATGTGGGTGACGGCAATTATCGGTTCATCAACAGCTTTTATTGAAGCGACACTGGCACAGCTTTATAAAGAAAAAGATCCGCTGTACGGAGGTTACCGCGGCGGTCCGGCGTATTATATTCATGCATATGTAGAAGAAAAACAAAAGAAAAAGAGAAACAAAGTGGTAATTTCTGTATTGTTTGCAATCTCCGGTCTGATCTGCTGGTGCGGTATCAGTCAGGTAATCAGCAACTCCGTGGCTTCTTCTTTTAAAAATGCATTTTCCATTCCGCCGCTTTACACCAGTATCATGCTGGTGATTCTTTCTGCAATCATCGTACTGCGGAAAAATGCAACCGTAAAGGTGCTGGATTTTATAGTTCCTGTCATGGCAGTCTGCTATTTCTTTATCACACTGTTTATCATCGCAGTCAACCTCCGTCAGATTCCTTCTGTGTTTGCACGCATTTTTGAGGAAGCCTTCGGACTTCGTCAGATGGCAGCCGGCGGTTTTGGTGCTGTTCTGATGAACGGTGTAAAGCGTGGTCTGTTTTCGAATGAAGCCGGTTCCGGCTCCGCTCCATGCGCCGCTGCCGCCGCAGAATGTGACCGCCCGGCCAAAGCAGGCCTTGTACAGGCGCTCGGCGTTTTTGTTGACACAATCGTCATCTGCAGCTGCACCGCAATGATTATGCTGCTTGCACCAAAGGATCTGATTAATGGCCTTTCCGGCATGGATCTCTTGCAGACCGCCATGCAGTATCATCTGGGAAAATTCGGTGTGATTTTCATTGCACTTACGCTGTTTTTGTTCAGCTTTTCCACGTTCCTCGGCATTTTGTTCTATGCCAGAAGCAACGTTGCCTACCTGTTCGGTGACAAGTGGTGTTTCCAGACCGCTTACAAGGTTCTTGCACTTGTAATGCTGTTTATCGGCGGTATTGCCGCATACACTTTTGTGTGGGATCTTGGTGATGTCGGCATCGGGCTGATGACAATTTTCAACATTATTGCACTGTATCCACTTGCAGGTGAGGCGCTTTCCGAGTTAAAATCATATGAGGAGTCGAAGAAATCGTAAATCCTGTGGATTGCTGTTTCGGACCGAAAAAGGGGTTTTAGAAAAAGGAGGTTTTTACACATGATCATTGAACCATCAAACTACACGTATGAGACAATGCCGGACTACACAGACGCGGTAGACGGCGCCGTGGAAATTCCGGTGACCGGAGAGGAAATTGAGATCCGCTATGCGCATGAAGTTGTCTACGACGAGGCGCACAATCTTCATCTGGAAATTTTCACACCATTCCAGATGGCGCACCCGGAGCGCACCTGGCCGTGCATCACATTTATTCAGGGATCCGCCTGGATGAAACAGTATGTCTACCAGAAGGTCGGCATGATCGCCCGTCTGGCGCAGCGCGGCTACGTTGTTGCAATCGTCGAATACCGTCACAGCGGAATCGCACATTTCCCAGCGCAGATCATCGACGCAAAAAATGCGGTACGTTTTCTGCGTGCGCATGCGGAGGAATACAAGCTGAATCCATCGCAGATGTTCCTGATGGGAGATTCTTCCGGCGGACAGGTTTCTTCCGTTGCCGGCATGACCGCAAAGAGCGGAAAACTTGACGAGCCGATCAATGAGGAAAGCTGCGAGGTATGCGGTATTATCGATCTGTACGGAGCTGTTGATGTGACACTGCCGTACGGCTATCCGATAACGCTGAACCATCAGAAACCAGACAGCCCGGAGGGCATGCTGATGGGCTATGACATCACCGAGCATCTTGAGGAGGCTAAGGCAGCCTGCTCCAAAACATACGTGAACGAGGATTTCCCGCCGATGCTGATCGCACACGGCACCAAGGACACGATGGTGTTCTGCCAGCAGAGTGTCGATCTCTACCACGCATTAAAGGATGCCGGAAAAGATGTACAGCTGTATCTTCTTCGCGGCGCAGACCACGGCGGTGCAGCATTCTGGACCGAGGAAATGATTACCGTTTACGATAACTTCTTCAAAAAATGTTTGGGTGAATAACATGAGAATTGCTTACTGCGAAGATGAACCGGCGCAGCGTTCCCGGATGGAACTGCTGCTCCGCACCTTTGCGGAGCGAAAAAGGCTTCCTCTGACCGTGGAAGCCTTTTCAGACTCCGCCGCTTTTCTGTTCCAGTATCCCGGCTCGTATCCGTTTGATCTCATCTTTCTCGATATTGATCTCGGCGGAATGGACGGCATGGCGCTGGCGCGGAAAATCCGTGAAACGGACAGTGAGGTGCCGATTCTCTTTCTGACGAATCATAAAGAATATGTTTTCGAAGGATATGAGGTGCAGGCGTTCCGGTATCTCTTAAAGCCGGTGACAGAGGATACACTGTTTCCGCTGCTCGAGGAGCTGCAGGCGATGCGCGGACAGGAAAAACCGCATCTGCTGCTTTCACTTGGCGGAGAGACGCAGAAGCTGTTTCTCTCTGACCTGCTTTTTGTGGAGTCCGATAATCATTATCTGACGCTGCATACAGCCGCCGGAATGGAAACTTTTAAGAAAAATCTGTCGGAGTTCCGCGAAGAACTTTCTGCCGCATGGCAGGCTTCTGGTGAGACGGGGGAATGTTTTGCGGCCGCACACCGGAGTTATCTTGTGAATCTCGCTCATGTGGAGCGGATCACGCGGACGGAATGTCTCTTGTCGGACGGAACAAAAATTCCGGTCAGCCGCGGATGCTATGCATCACTCAACCAGGCATTCCTGCAGTTTTACCGGCCGAATGCGTTTTAAAGGTTTTGCATTTTTTAATTTCCAATTCCGAACGAACCGAGGTGATGTTTCATGGTGCACATTCCATTTTTATCCCATTATCTGGAACGCAAAAATATCGAATACCAGAACCAGCTTCTCGCCCGCCAGGTCGAGGAAGTGCAGAATATCTATCTGACAATGCGCGGCTGGCGCCATGATTACCACAATCATCTGCAGTCAATGAAGGCATATGTTGAGATGGGACAGTATGATAAGCTGCAGGAATATCTCGGGCTGCTCGAAAATGATCTCGATCAGGTCAACCAGCTCTGCGACTCGGGGAATGTGAATCTCGATGCGATTTTAAATTCCAAAATTTCACTCGCCGAAAAGAACGGCATCCGCGTGGATTACAAGGCAGCCTGCCCGGCCAATCTTACGGTGAGTGATATTGATCTCTGCGCGCTGATCGGAAATCTGATTGACAATGCGGTGGAAGCATGCGAGGGCCTTGCGGATCCCTATATCCGGCTTTATATTGGTGTGCTGAAAAACCAGCTGTATATTTCCGTTACGAATGCAACAAAGGATACTGTGCGGAAGCTGGACAGCGAGTATATCACCACGAAGCGCGGAAATCACGGGCATGGGCTGAAACGGATCAATCTTGTTGTGGAAAAGTACAAAGGATATATCAACCGGCAGAACGAGCCCGGCGTTTTCGTGACGGAGATTATGCTGCCGCTGTAAAAAGCTCTTTCCAGAATTTTTTGATTTTGTCCGATGATTCTACAGAAAAATTTTGCAGAACGTGAACACTTTTTTTGCTGTTCGCGTTCTTTTTTGTTCCATTTACGTACTTTTCCCCCGTGTTTTGCATGAATATGGTAGGATAACTACAGTTCACGAAAGACATGTGACAGAGGAGGTCTTTATGTATTCTTTATTATCTAACTACGTTTATATTCATCGTGAGCTGTGGCATCACAGCAAAAAGCCGTTTCTCTTTCAGGCACTTGAAATCGTCTCACAGGTGCTCACCGGCTTTTTCGGGATTCTGCTTCCTTCCGGAATTCTCTTTTTTCTGGAACAGAGCCGCGGCTTTGCCGGGTTTGCGCTTGGAACGCTGGTTCTCTTTCTCCTTTATGCCGTCGTTTTCGTCAGCCATGCATTTCTGCAGTCACGGAACGCCTGGCAGTATACCGAATTCCGGACCGGCTTTTTTATGCGCCGTCTGCTCCGCCATTTCATGCGGATGGACTACGCCGTTCTGACCGAGCAGTCGACGCTGCAACTCGTTGAAAAAGCCACCGATGCCGTTTCCAGCAACTGGGTCGGAGTAGAAGGAATGTTCCGCTATGATGTCACAATTTTTTCTTCCTTTCTCGGTCTGCTCCTCTACGCAGGGCTGATTGGAAGTGTCCATCCAGCCATCGTTCTTCTGCTGCTGGCGCTCTCGGTTCTTCAGTTTCTCAGCTACCGCCGCGCGGCTTCCTACGAAGTCCGCCGCCGGGATGATCTGTCCGCGATTAAATTGTCGCAGCGCTATTTTCAGAAACAGTCGTATGACACTGCGGCCGGAAAAGATGTCCGTCTCTACCAGCTGGGCGGATGGATTGATGGTGTCTACCGACAGATCAACAAACGATACCAGAAAATCCTGTTTCACATCCGCAGTGCCTACTTCGCGAACGATCTGCTGACCCTCACGCTGCAGCTTCTGCGCGACGGCATCTGCTATGGCTTTCTGATTTACCGCCTCGCACACGGAACGATGACTGTCTCCGGCTTTGTGCTGGCGCTCGGCGCGGTTTCCGGTTTTTCTTCGTATTTTAACGAGATTACTTCCAGTCTTTCGAAATCGGTACTCTGTCTCGAACAGATCCGGTGGATGCGGAAATTTCTTGATCTGCCGCTCCCGGCCGGCCACATGCTACCGTTCCGGCCGGAATTTACCGAAGAAAAACCGCTCGAAATCTGCTTTTCCCACGTCTCCTTCTCTTACCCGGAAAGCGAGAAAAAGATCCTCGACGATGTCAGTTTCACACTCCATGCTGGTGAACACACCGCACTCGTCGGCATCAACGGCGCTGGAAAATCCACGATTGTTAAGCTGATCTGCGGACTGTATCAGCCGACAGAAGGACAGATTACCGTCAACGGTCTCTCTCTTACGGACCTGAATCCGGCGCAGTATTACGAATCGATTGCGGCGGTCTTTCAGGAACCATTTGCTCTTCATTGCAGAGAACGTGAGCTGTTCCACACTGGAAGAGACGGACCGCACCCGCTGCCGCGAAGCACTCACCCGCGCCGGCCTCTGGGAGAAAATTGCAGGTCTGCCGCAGAAAGAGGAAACGTATCTCGGCAAGGATATGACTGACGACGGCGTCACTCTCTCCGGCGGTGAGATGCAGAAACTCATGATGGCGCGGGCTCTCTACAAAAACTGCCGTCTGCTCCTGCTCGATGAGCCGACCGCTGCGCTCGACGCAATCTCAGAAAATGAAATGTACGAAACCTACAGCACCCTGCTGAAAAATAAGACTGCGCTCTTCATCTCGCACCGCCTCGCGTCGACACGGTTCTGCGATACGATTCTGTTTCTCGAAAACGGAAAAATCAAAGAGCGCGGAACCCACGACGAGCTGCTCGCCCTCGGCGGATCGTATGCGCATATGTTTGAAGTACAGAGCCAGTATTATCAGGAAACGGAGGAACACATCTGATGAAAATGAAAGAACGGTTTCATGCCGTCTGCCGCTTTTTAAATATGATCAGCCAGGGCAATCACCGCGTGCTGTTCTGGCTGTTCGGAAGCGCTTTTGCCGCTGCCACACTTCCGTATCTCTCCTTGTTTTTCTCAGCGCGGATTCTGAATCTGCTGCTTGCAGAATCGTACCGCGCCTGTCTGTATACCGTCGTCGTCTTTCTGCTCGTGCAGTATGGACTTGGGCTGTTTGAAAAGGTCTGCCGCCAGTATCTCGACGGCCAGAAGGAGTTCTGTCTTGCACTCATCGAACAGAAAATCACCGCAAAAGCACTGGAGCTGGAATTTGAAAAATTCGAAAAAACAGAGACCATGGATGCCATCCGGCGCACCAATGTCTCTTCCATGGGGTCAGGAAATGTGGGTGACCAGCTGATCGTGATCCATACGATGATGACTTCCCTGCTCTCCCTTCTCTATGCGTTGTTCTTCCTGCTCCGCCTGTTCCTTCTGCCGGGCAGCAGCATGAAAAACTTCTTTACCTCGCCGTTTTCGACACTCGCGCTGCTCCTGCTCTGCGGACTGCAGCTGGCTCTTTCCTCCCGCATCAACCGCGAGAGTACGCAGAAAAAAATTGAGCTGAACCAGGGCAACGACCATTCCAACTCCGTCGCCAATTATCTCGTCAATGTGATGCTCGAAGAACGGCGTGCGGACGATATCCGTATCGGTCATCTCGATGGTTTTCTCGACGCACAGTTTGGAAAGGCCATGGCACACTTTCTGCCGATGTACCTCGGCTTCGCCCGTTTTTCCGCCGTCACAGACGGCAAAAATGCGCTGCTCTCACTCCTTTCTAATTTCACCGCATACCTTCTGATCGGCGCCAAAGCGCTGTACGGTGTGCTCCCCATCGGAGATGTTCTTCTGTATGCCGGTTCCGTCACCCGCGCCATGGGGGATCTGCAGACGTTTTTCACAACCGGCTCACAGTTTGACTATATCAATTCGTATCTTGCGACGTATGAGGATTTCATCGCACAGCCATCCATGTCGTACGACGGCACACTCCCGATCGAAAAACGTGACGACGGTCAATACGCCTTTGCCTTCCACGACGTTTCCTTCTCCTATCCCGGCACAGACATTCCGGTGCTCGAGCATGTGACACTGTCCTTTACCATCGGTGACAAAACCGCCCTCGTCGGCCGCAACGGAGCCGGAAAAACAACACTCATCAAACTGCTCTGCCGCCTGTATGAGCCGACCTCAGGCCATATTACCTTAAACGGCATCGACATCCGCAAATACAATTACAAAGAGTACACGCAGGCATTCTCCGTCGTTTTCCAGGATTTCCACCTGTTTTCCCTCCCGCTCGACGAAAACATCGCCGCCGGAACCGAGATTGATGAAGCTGCTTTGCAATCCTCTCTTGCAAAAGTCGGTCTCACCGACCGTGTACAGCAACTCCCGCAGGGCGTCCGCACCCGCCTTTACAACAACAACGGCTCCGGTGTCGACCTTTCCGGCGGCGAGGCCCAGCGCACCGCCATCGCCCGCGCCCTCTACAAGGATGCCCCGTTCGTCATCCTCGACGAGCCGACCGCAGCCCTCGACCCGATCGCTGAGGCTGAAATCTACGAACAGTTCAGCCAGATGACCGCCGGCAAAACCGCTGTCTACATCTCCCACCGCATGAGCAGCTGCAAATTCTGCGACCGCATCATCGTCCTCGACCACGGCCGCATCGCCGAAGACGGAACCCACGACACCCTCCTCGCAAACCACGGCATCTACGCCAATCTTTACGAAACCCAGGCCCAATACTACACCTGAGTCCTCACCATCCCGTCCCCCACAACGTAAATGGGAGTCAGAAAAACACAACCCCTGGCAGTTCGTGCTAAGAACTTCCAGGGGTTGTGTTTT
>OKTM01000876.1_pt1 | contig 11237 bp, 6 predicted proteins | sample 1606401 | NCBI WGS metagenome assembly OKTM01 (sample SAMEA3879583, study PRJEB24766) | human gut metagenome | biome: human-associated habitat; feature: feces | place: USA | collected 1985/1987 | reverse complement strand
CTATGCGAAGACGGAATAGCGGAAAGTCGTGACTTTTTTGCGGTTATCGACGGTTCTACCAGCAAAGGGACACTCCGTATGGACGGAAAAACTTCCGGAAGAATGGCCATGGAAGTGCTTCGTGCATCCATTCCCTTTCTTTCAAAAGATGCCGATGCAGCCACGGCGGCAGCTTGCCTCACTTCTGCCATCCGTCATTATTATGAAGTGCACGGGTTATACGAAGAGGCCGCACGCCATGCGGAGAACCGTATGACGGCCAGTGCGGTGGTTTACTCCGTTCACAGGCATGAAGTTTGGATGATAGGAGATTGTTTGTGCCGTTTCAACGGGATGACTTATACGAATCCTAAACCTACGGACAGCATCCTCGCAGGAATACGCGCCGACGTGCTCCGGTATCTGCTCCGAAAAGGCCATTCCATCGCAGACTTGTGCGCTCGCGATGTAGGGCGTGAGTGGATTTGGCCTCACTTGAAAGACCAGTGTGCTTTCCAGAATGCCGATGATACCGGGCCTTTTGGATACACCGTCCTCGACGATACCCAAGAATTGATTTTGGCATCGGACGGCTATCCAGTGTTGGCCGATACGCTGGAGGAAACCGAACGGTTATTGGCATGCTCTTTGGCCGAAGACCCGTTACGCATCGGAGAACACCTGTCCACCAAAGGAGTGGCCGCCGGAAACGAGTCTTTTGACGACCGTACCTATTTACGTATGAAATTATAGTGATTCTTACCCATGGCAAATATGTCTCATATCTCCACGAACTCACCGCATGCATGGATTCTGGCCGCACGTCCCAAGACCTTGACGGGAGCGGCCGTACCGGTCATGATCGGGATTTCGGCAGCTTGGGCCGACGGATTCTTCCGTCCGGTTCCGGCCTTATTGTGCTTCCTTTTTGCATTCCTCATGCAAATCGACGCCAATTTCATCAATGATTATTACGATTTCCGGAAAGGGTTGGACGACGAGAAGCGTCTCGGCCCGAAACGCGCCTGTGCCGAAGGTTGGATTACATTGCCTGCCATGCGCCGGGGAATCATTTGTACCACGCTCCTCTCCTGCCTCACCGGCTTGCCGTTGGTGTGGTACGGCGGATGGACGATGGTGCTCGTCGGGGTATGCTGTGTGGTGTTCTGTTTCCTTTATACCACCTGCATGGCCCGCCTCGGGTTGGGCGACCTGCTCGTACTGGTGTTTTTCGGTCTCGTTCCGGTGGGTGCCACGTACTATCTGCAGAGTGGTACGGTAGTTCCCGAGGTATGGGCGTTGTCTTTGGTCTGCGGTCTGGTGATAGATTGCCTGCTTGTAGTGAACAACTATCGTGACCGCGACAACGACAAAGCCGGTAGAAAAATCACTTTAGTCGTACGAATAGGCGAAAAAGCCGCAGAAAATCTTTATCTTTGGCTCGGCATTGCGGCTGTGGGGCTTTGCCAGACGATGTGGCTCTCGGGAAAACCTGTGGCCGCCCTCCTTCCGGTGTGTTATCTCATACCGCATACCGTCACTTGGAGACGCATGACGAGGCTCAAACGAGGCCGGGAACTGAACGGCGTATTAGGCGAAACGGCACGCAACATCTTCCTGTTCGGGGCATTGCTTTCCATCGGATTATTCATTTAACTCCATAAAAACAAAAAACAACTTATGGCAACAGTAGACGACAAGAAAATCATTTTCTCCATGGTCGGCGTGAGTAAGACCATCCGCCAGACCAACAAACAAGTGTTGAAGAACATCTACCTGAGTTTCTTCTATGGGGCTAAAATCGGCATCATCGGTTTGAACGGTTCCGGAAAATCCACACTGCTGAAGATCGTCACAGGTGTTTTAAACCCAACGAGCGGAAATGTGGAATTAAAAGGAAGAGTCAGTGCTATTCTGGAGCTGGGTGCCGGCTTTAACATGGAGTATACCGGTATTGAGAACATCTTCCTGAACGGAACGATGCTTGGCTATACCGAGGAGGAGATGAAGGCAAAACTTGACGACATCATTTCGTTTGCTGAGATCGGAGATTTCATTAATCAGCCGGTGAAGACATATTCGAGCGGTATGTTTGCCCGCCTTGCCTTCGCGGTTGCGATCAACGTGGATCCGGATATTCTGATTGTCGATGAGGCCTTAAGTGTCGGAGATATTTTATTCCAGTCGAAGTGCTACCGAAAATTCAATGATTTAAAAGAAGCAGGAAAAACGATTCTCTTTGTTTCCCACGATATGGGAAGTGTTATCAAATACTGTGAACGATGCCTTCTGATCAACAAGGGAAAACAGGTGATGGTCGGAAAGTCGTCCGAGGCAGTCGATGTCTACAAGAAGATTCTTGCCAACCAGTACGATGACGAGACAAAAGAAGAGACCGAAGAGAGTGCAGAACAGACCGAAGAGAGAACCGAAGCAGATGCATCCGGTGCCGTATCGGCAGAAAAGCCGAAAAAAGGCCGCTGGAGAGAACGCCTGATTGCGAATGCGCAGATGGTAGAGTATGGAGACAAGGCTGCGGAGATCGTGGACTTTGCGATTATCGACCACAAAGGTATGATTACATCTTCTGTGGATAAAAACCAGAGATTCCGCATCAAGATGAAAATCAAGTTCCATGAAACGATGGAGCATCCGATTTTTGCCTTTTCGATTAAAGACCGGAAGGGAACGGAGATTACAGGAACGAATACGGCGCTGGAGGATTACACAAAAGACGTGGTGGAAGCAGGAAAGACCGTCACGGTATGCTTTGACCAGATCATGCCGCTGCAGAGCGGACAGTATCTGATGTCGTTTGGATGTACCAGCTACCATCTGGAAGAGCTGGTGATCCACCACAGACTGTACGATGCTTGCTTCCTGGAAGTCTTCTCCATGAAAGACACCGTAGGATTTTTTGATATGAACTCTACCGTGACCTACGAGTAGGATGCGGAGGATAAACGACGGGGGTTATATGAAAGAAACAATAGGAAATGTTCTTTTGAACCTGGATTATTATGACGGCGAAGATGCTTACAGCGACGGCAGCATTGAGGACCGGCTGCTGGAGATCGTCAAGACGACGCCGAAAGAGGATTACCAGAAGGTAATCCTCACAGAAAAAAGCTGGCCGATTTTTTATCATCTCTCTCCGGAACGGGAAAATATTCTGGACTGGTATGAGTGGAAAGACGATGCTTCCGTATTTGAAGTCGGAGCCGGCTGCGGAGCCATTTCCGGCGTGCTCTGCAGAAATGCAAAGCGGGTAGTGGCAAACGATCTGTCGAAGCGGCGCAGTACGATCAATGCCTACAAAAATCAGGATGCGTCCAACCTGGAGATTATGGTTGGAAATTTTAATGTTGTTGCAGAAAAAATGGAAGAACGCTTTGATTACGTGACACTGATCGGTGTTCTGGAGTATGCAAAAAGCTATATTGGAAAGGATAATCCGTATCCGGAATATCTGGAAAAGATCAATCGTCTCTTAAAACCGGGCGGAAAAATCCTGATTGCGATTGAGAACCGTCTGGGACTGAAGTATTTTGCCGGCTGCAGGGAAGACCATGTGGGCCGGGAATTTGTCGGAATTGAAGGATATCCGGGGATCGATTTTGTCGAGACATTCAGCAAACCGGAGCTGGAGCAGATACTGCAGGAAAACGGTTTTTCGAAGTTTAAGTTTTATTATCCCTATCCGGATTACAAATTTCCGGCGGTCATTTATTCGGATGAATATCTGCCGAAGCCGGGTGAATTGAGAAAAAATCAGCGGAATTTTGATGCTGACAGGATCACACTTTTTGACGAAGGCAAAGCATTTGACGGAATCCTGAAGTCCGGTCTGTTTCCGGTTTTTTCCAATTCCTTTCTGATTGAAGTGGAGAAAAAGGAGTAAACGTATGAGGAAAGTTCTGTATACGAAATTTTCGAGAGAACGTCGGAACGAATTTCAGATTATGACCCGGATTACAGAAGAGGATGGAATCCGGCGTGTGTGGAAGCTTTCGCTGCAGAAAGAGGGAGAACTCCACATTCGGCATATGTATGAAAACTATAGAAAGCTGGAGCATCTGTACACCTATGCGGGCGTACAGATCTGCCCATGCGAACTGGATGAAGAAAAATGCGCGCTTGCATTTCCTTTTGTAGAAGGGGAAAGTCTGGAAACGCGCATTTCCCGTCATGGAAAAGAAAAAGATTTTGCATCGCTGAAAAAGGATTATGAACTGCTGTATCAGATCATTGCATCGGCAAAAGGGCAGAAATCCTTTGTGGAAACCGATGCGTTCTGTGAGGTGTTCGGCCATCCGGCATTGAAAGAAGGACTTGCCGCAGCGGAGATTTCCAATATTGACATGATTCCGGGCAACCTTCTTCTGGATGGAGAAAAGGTCTGGGTGGCAGACTACGAGTGGGTATTCCCGTTTGCCGTACCGATTGCATTTATCTATGCGCGGAGCGTCTTTTTACAGGAGGCGGCGAGTGCACTGACGAAGGAAGAGCAGGAAGAACTGTACGCCATTGGCGGTATTTCCATGGAAGAGATTCCGGTATACTACCATATGGAAGAGTGCTTCCAGGAATTCGCGGCCGGAAAGGGTGAGCCAAATGCGCTCGCCACGTTCTATGGAAAACTGCACCGACACAATTATCCGCTTTCTATCTGGGAAAAAGAAAAAATGATGTACCCGGTTGTGCTCACCGAAACAGCACCGGAGGAGAGAGAACTTTATTATGAGGACTGCTTCGGCTTGGATGAGCAGAAGGTGATGATGCTTGAAAAGGCAGACGCGGACGGAGAGCTTTCCCTTCAGCTGATGCAAGAGGGGGCTGTCATTAAAATCCGTTCTCTCGCGGGCGTATGCAGCGATGGAAAGACGGAACGTATCGCTTTTTCGCACAACGCCGAGCTTGAGATTATCGACGACTATTATTTCCTTGGAACGCCGGTTCTGAAATTCCGGAATGCCGGTTATGAACAGATTCGGATTGATTACCGGATTTACTACAAAGGCGATGGCGTTACGTCCCAGTTTATTCAATATATCCGTCAGAATAAAGATCTGAGGGATGAACTGAACGGGGAGATTTATCGGAAAGGCCAGCTGCAGGCAGAAATCGAAGCAGAAAAAGCGGCACTTGCACACAGGGAAGAAGAACTCCAGGAAACGAGAAAACAGAAGCAGTTTCTGGAGGAAGAGCTGGAGCGGATGCGCCAGCGTAAGGTTGTGCGTATGGCAGATAAAGTGCAGCATGTGATAAAAAGGAGTAAATAACTATGGATGTATCCATTGTCATTCCTACCAAAAATGGTGGGCATCTGTTTGAAAAAGTGCTGGATGCCGTTTTCAAACAGAAGACAGAGTATGAATATGAAGTAATTTGCGTGGATTCCGGGTCAAAGGACGGAACGCTCGATGTGATCCGCAAATATCCATGCCGTTTGTTTCAGATTGAGCCGTCCGAATTTGGACATGGAAAAACGAGAAACTATGGTGCTTCCAAAGGAAACGGAACGTATATCATCTTTATTACGCAGGATGCGCTTCCAGCGACCGATACCTGGCTGCAGAATTTCATTGATGCCATGAAGATGGACCCGGAAATCGTGGGAGGATTCGGGATTCATTATCCGTATCCGGACTGCAATCTGCTTGACAAGCGTGATCTGGATGGCCATTTTAAAGGATTTGGAGAAACTAATACGATTTTCCACCTTGATGATCCGGAACGCTACGAAAGAGAAGAAGGATATCGTCATTATCTGGCGTTTTTCTCCGACAATAACTCCTGTATCCGAAGAGATATTTTTGAAAAATATCCGTATGAGGATGTCAACTTTGCCGAGGATCAGATCTGGGCGAGAAAGATGATTGAACTCGGATTCAAAAAAGTATACTGCCCGTATGCGCCAGTATATCATTCCCACAATTTCAAACTCAGAACGTATTTCAAACGGTATTATGATGAGCAGAAGGGATTATATGAAGTTCATCAGTATATGATTGCACAGAAATGGACGCAGCTTCCGGGCATGCTGTACCGGCAGGTGAGAGGGGACTGTGTGTATATCCGTCAGCAGCCGCTCAGTAAAAAAGAGAAAATCCACTGGGCATTTTATTCCCTGTTTCGCAATTTTGACCGCTTTGTGGGCGGCTATCTCGGCGGAAAATACCATCTGTATTCCAAACGGAAACAACAGTTCCTGGATCGTCACATTTCGCAGCAGTACGATCAGAGACATGCATAGAAGAAAGGAAAAAGAAACGTGAAAAAACCAAATGTAGCATACCGTGCGTTACGGTATCTGAAGAATCATGGATTAAAAGAAACGATTGAGCGCGCAAAACAGGGCAATGAGCCGGCTGTACCGCCGAAGAACAACGTCATCGGATTTTACAGATTTGTCGTAGACAACGATCCGATCCCGTTCAATCAAAAAGAGTATGAGAAACATAAAAACGACAAGAAAAAGATCCTGAATTGGGTTGTACCGGAAATGGGACCTGGTTCCGGCGGTCATACCACCATTTTCCGTTTTATTTCCAACCTGGAGCGCCTCGGTTTCCACAGTAGAGTTTATCTCTACATGTCCCCGAATTTTCAGGATAATGCGTCCATCCGAAAATTCCTAAAAGAGTACTTCCCGCTTCTTGTGCCGGAAGTAGAAGTTTACTGCGATGTATCCCAGATGAAATTTGCACATGCAACCGTAGCAACCTCCTGGACCACCGCTTACTACGTAAGAAAATTCCAGAATACGATTTCGAAGTTTTACTTCGTACAGGATTTCGAGCCGCATTTCTATGCACACGGTTCCGAGTATGAATTTGCTGAGAACACCTATAAGATGGGATTCCGCGGAATCACTGCAGGTGATTGGTTAAGAGACATCATGAGAAATGAGTACGGCATGCAGGCAGACAGCTTCCATTTCTCCTACGATGACAAAGTATATCAGCCGAAAGAAAAACCGGACAACGAAAAGAGAGTCTTTTTCTATGCGCGCCCGGTTACCCCGAGACGTGATTTCGAGCTCGGTATGCTGGCACTCAATGAGCTGTGCCGCAGAATGCCAGAGATCGAGGTTGTTTTCGCGGGATGGGATGTCAGCGGCTATGAGATTCCGTTCAAACACAGAAATTTAGGTATCGTAACACCGCAGGTGCTGGCAGATTCCTATGCGATCTGTGATATGTGCCTTGTTATTTCGAATACCAACCTTTCCCTCGTACCGTTCGAGGTTATGGCCTGCAACTCGGTCGCTGTCTGCTCCAAGGGTGCAAACAGCAGCTGGATGGTAAATGAGGAAAACTCCATTCTGGTTGACTATGATCCGATCCAGATCGCAGACAGAATGGAATATTACTTCAACCACCCGGATGAGCTGGCTACAATCCGCAAAAAGGGAATGGATTTCGTAAAGGGAACCTCCTGGTACAAAGAAGCAGAAAAAGTTTATGCAAGCATGTTAAAGGGAATTGAGGAAGATGAGAAAAAACTGCAGTAAGGATGTGAGCAGAGAACACAGAATAGAAATTCTGTTTGTGTTCGGTGTATTCCTGTTTTACTTTTTATGGTCCTGTACGCAGCGATACAATTTTTCGGCGGATGAATCAATGCGCTATCAGATTGCACAGTTTATCTATGAACACGGAAGTCTTCCGCGCGGAGATGATCCACTGATCCGGAATGAGGACTGGGGAACCTCCTATGCGTTTAATCCCATCCTTTCTTACATGGCATCAGCCGTTCTGATGAAAGGCATGAGTCTTTTTACAACAAATGAATGGATGCTGCTGCTTTCCGCCCGGTTTGTTAATGTACTGCTTGGAGCGTTGATGGCATGGGTTGTGTTGAAGGCAGCAAAATTGTTGTTTCCGAGGCGGTATGCATGGATGTTTACCGCACTGGTTGTCTTTCTGCCGGGAAATGTGATTCTGTATTCTTACGTCAACTGCGATGCGCTCGCCATGTGTTCAACGGCTATTATTTTTTATTCCTGGGTCAAGGCGTATAAGGAAGGATGGAACTGGACAACTTGTGCAGTGTCTGCCATTGGAATGGGTCTTTGTTTCCTGTCGTATTACAATGCGTATGGATTTATCCTGACGACATTTTTCTTCTTTGTGGGAACGATGCTGACCGATCAGGAAAAGGCACCAAAAGAGCGTTGGAAAGAGATGATCCAGAAAGGTCTTTTTATTCTTGTGATCGTCTGTGTCATTGCTTTGTGGTGGTTTATTCGAAATGCAATTCTCTATCACGGGGATTTTCTGGGAAGAGAGACATCGAGTGCGTGTGCGGAACTGTATGCGAGAGCTAAGTACAAGCCATCGAACAGCAAAACATTCCAGAAAAAAGGCGACTCCATGCTATGTATGATCTTCTACAGACCAGTTTATCTGGAGCATGACTGGCTTGTGACAGTGCTGTACAGCTTTGTCGGTGCTTTTGGCTATAATAGGATTTATCTTTCCAAAATGATTATTGTTCCATACCTCTGCTGTCTTGGCATCGGCCTCATTCTGATGCGGAACTGTTGCCAGAGAGACTTTTTCTTCTGGAATGCCGATGGCACACAGACGGCGATTGCTGGTAAAACAAAGAGAAAATGGAGTAAAACAGGATGGTTTACCTGGGCAAATGTGTTTGCACTGCTGATTCCAAACTATCTGAATGCATATTATTCCTACAGCTCTGATTTTCAGCCGCAGGGACGATACAGCATGCCGATGCTGATTCCGCTGATGTATTTCGTGACGAAGGGTGTGCAGGCGTTCCTGAAACGGGAGAAAAAACTACAGAAGTATGAAAAATTGTTCTGTATTCTGGTCTGTGTGGCGGCAGCGGCATTAGCGGCATTCACTTGGGCGAGAATCATCTATCCGATGTACTTGCAGAACTACTACGGATTGCGGTAAGCGGAACAGAGAAAGAAAGCGGTGAAACGTTTGGAAAAAATTTCAGTGCTGACAGCAAAATTAAAAAAAGCTGTTGCAGAAGAAGGAATCGGCGGTCTGGCTGGGCGTACGAAAGGGTACCTTGCGCGGGCAAAAAAAGAAAAAGAGTTTCAGAGAGAAAAATCCCGGGTCTACCGGGATATTCTCTTTATCAGTGGCTGCAATGAACAGCTGCCGCATCCACACCGGTACCGCGTGGTGCATCAGATGGAGCAGCTGGAGGCAGGCGGATATACGTGTGATACGGTTTATTTTCAGGAGCTGAAGCCCTGGATGGTACGCTGCTACGGCGCGTTCGTGATTTTCCGCTGCCCGATGACGGACACCCTGCGGGAATTTGCCACAATGGCAAAGCAGATGAACAAGCCTCTGTGGTACGATGTGGATGATCTTGTGATCGATACGAAATACACCGATCAGATTCCGTTTCTCGACCGGATGCAGCCGGAAGAACGGCAGGCATACGATCAGAATGTCCGAAACATGGGCGAGCTGCTTTCCCTCTGTGATGCGGCGGTTACGACGACAGCGGCGCTGGCAGAAGAACTGAAGCAGTACGTACCGGAGGTGCTGATCAACCGCAACTGTGCGTCAGATGAGATGCTGCTACTGTCCGAGGCGGTGTTAAAAGAAAAACAGAAAAAGAACGAAGCAGATGGAACGGCGAAAAAAGTACGCCTTGGCTATTTCAGCGGCAGTGCGACGCATCTGGACGACATCGAGATGATCGTTCCGGTGCTGAAACAGCTGCTTGGCAAAAATCCGAACCTGGAACTCCTCATCGTGGGAATTCTGGAACTCCCGGTGGAGCTGAAACTGTTTGCTTCCCAGATCCAGATGGAGGGATTTGTCGATTACCAAAAACTGCCGGAGCGGATTGCGTCGGTGGATATCAACTTGGCTCCGCTTACCGATACGATTTTTAACCGTGCGAAATCGGAAAATAAATGGGTGGAAGCGGCTCTGGTGCAGACCGTGACAGCAGCCAGCAATCTCGGCGCTTTTGCTGAGATGGTACAGGATGGAGAAGACGGCGTACTCTGCCGAGACGAAGCGGAGTGGTTGGAAAAACTGCAGTGGCTGATCGACGACGAACCGGCACGAAAAGCCATTGCCGGACGGGCATATGGCCGGTGCAGCCGCGAGTGTGTCACAATCTTTCATGCCACCGGGATTTGCGAGTGGGTGGAGCGCCACTGGAATCTACGCTGTGCCTTTGTGCTTCCAGCGATGGAGATCAGCGGAGGCATCCGCGTTGCACTTCTTCATGCGGAAATGCTGGTAAAAGCAGGAGCGCAGGTCAGCCTCTTTACTCTGGAAGGGGAGGCGGAGTGGTATCATGAGGGTGATTTCCATTTTCCGGTGCTGTCGGCCGAGCGAGAGAAACTGCAGGGAACGCTGGATCTTGCGGTAGCGACGATGTGGAATACCGCAGAGTTCGTCGAACAGTCCAGTAAGATCCGAAAGAAAAAATATCTGGTGCAGAATTTTGAAGTTGGATTTTATCCGCCGGGAAGCCCGTACCGGATCGCAACTTCGGCGACTTACCGGATGAGGAGCCCGATGGAGTACGTAACCATTTCCAAATGGTGTCAGAACTGGCTGCGGGAGGAATACCATACCGAAGCAGTCTATCTTCCGAACGGCATCGATCCGTCCTTCTATCCGAAACGGGGGCGGGATCTGCAGGGAAAAATTCGGATTCTGATCGAGGGAGACTGCAGCGCGGAGCATAAAAACGTGGACGAGAGCTTCCGTATCGTGGAACAGCTGGATCTGGAAAAATTCGAGATCTGGTACATGTCCTACAATGGAAATCCGAAATCCTGGTACCGCGTGGACCGCTTTTTACACCGGGTTCCGTATGAAAAAACACCGGAAGTCTATGCGGCGTGTGATATCCTGCTGAAAACAAGCCTGCTGGAGAGCTTTTCCTATCCGCCGCTTGAGATGATGGCGTCCGGCGGCTACGTCGTTGCTGTGCCGAACGGTGGCAATCTGGAATACCTGAAAGATGGGGAAAACTGTATTCTCTATCCGCAGGGAAATCTCGCGGAGGCAAAAGCGGCGATTGAGCGTATTCTGACAGATGCGGAACTGAGGAAAAAACTGGATACGGGAGCAGAAGAGACGGTAAAGGAAAGAAACTGGAAAAGAATCGAACCACAGATTTTAGAACAGTATCTTGGAAAATAAATAAGCAACAAAAAGGGCTGTCGCACTAGCAAATATTTCTGGCGGTAGCTCTGCTTTATACCCAAATGGCATCGAAATCGGTTGCGTTTTCGA
>OKTM01000869.1_pt1 | contig 11306 bp, 10 predicted proteins | sample 1606401 | NCBI WGS metagenome assembly OKTM01 (sample SAMEA3879583, study PRJEB24766) | human gut metagenome | biome: human-associated habitat; feature: feces | place: USA | collected 1985/1987 | reverse complement strand
CCGCGGGCAGAGCCGACACCGCCGGCACTTGCCTCAATCTCCGGAGTGATTTCCGTAACCTCTGGCACAATAACAGCATCGGGATGCGTTTGCGGATTAGCGGTATACAGGCCATCCACATCCGACAAAATGATAACAAGGTCAGCATCCACAATGCCTGCAACAAGAGCAGACATATTATCGTTATCGCCGATTTTCAGCTCATCGAGCGCCACAACGTCATTTTCGTTGACGATAGGGATAACACGCTGACGCATCAGCTCCATAAAGGTATTACGCGTATTGGTATAACGGTGGCGGTCAATAGCCTCTGTTTTGGTAATCAGCACCTGCGCCACGATCTGACCGTAATCGGCAAAGAATTTTTCGTAGGTGTGCATCAGAACGCCCTGACCTACGGCCGCAGCAGCCTGCTTGCCGGGAATAGTTTTGGGCTTGCCCGGCAAGCCCATACGGTCCACGCCCACAGCCACCGCGCCGCTGGTAACCAGAATCATTTCCTTGCCCTGATTCTGCAAATCGCTGATTTCGCGCGCCAGACGATCAATCTGACTAAAATTGCGCTTGCCGTTGGCATAGGTAATTGTACTCGTACCAACCTTAATGACAATACGCTTAGCCTTTTTTAAAGCCTCACGGCTTGCTTCATTGTTTAACATTTCCCCTCACCTGCAGTTCTAGTTTTTTATATTTTTTGCGTTAGCCGCAATATATCCCTTTCGCCAAGGGCGCAGAGAATGTGTCGGATGCTAAATGAAACGGACGACGGCGTACTCCTTGTACGTCGAGGAAATTTCATGACGCAGATAGCACGTTATCCGCACACTTGCTTTTTAGAGACTGTGGAGAATGTGCCGGATGCTAAATGAAATTTACGATGGCGTACTCCTCGTACGTCAAGTAAATTTCATGACGCAGACGGTGCGTTATCCGCAGGATCAATCCTTGTAGTCGAAAACCATATCCCTAATACGCACACTCTGACCTTCCTGTACGCCTCTCTCCTTCAGCGCCTCGTCAATACCAAGACGTTTCCAGATAAGCTGGAAGCGGTAAAGTGCCTCATCGTTATCAAAGTTGGTCATAGCAACAAGACGTTCAATGTTCTTGCCGCGAACCTCCCAGTCGGTATCATTTCCGACAACAATTTCATAGCTGTCCGGATCAATCTCGTCAAAGCGTGCCAGGTTTTCTTCGTCCTCTTCCGGAACATACTGCAGCAGCAGGTCGTAAGCCTTAAACATCAGCTCACGCAATCCTTCGCCAGTAGCAGCACTTGCCTTACAGATTTCGTAGCCTTTAGCTTCAACGTATTCCTTTAAGCGCTCAAAGTTTTCCTGCGCTTCCGGCAGGTCCATTTTGTTGGCAACAACCAGTTGCTTACGACGTGCCAGACGCTCGCTGTATTCTGCCAGCTCTGTATTGATTTTGTCAAAATCCTCAATCGGATCACGGCCGTCAACGCCTGCAACGTCAACAATATGCAGCAGTACCTTAGTACGCTCTACGTGACGCAAGAAGTCATGACCAAGGCCTACACCCTCATGCGCACCTTCAATCAAACCGGGGATATCCGCCAGTACAAAGCTGCGCTCCTCATCCAGACGTACCACGCCCAAAACCGGGGACAGCGTTGTAAAATGGTAGGCAGCAATTTCGGGGCGGGCAGCGCTCACCTGTGCGATAATGCTGGACTTGCCTACGCTGGGATAGCCTACAAGGCCAACGTCGGCCAGCAGCTTCAGCTCCAGCTTCAGCCAACGGTTTTCACCGGGCTCACCCTTTTCGGCAAAGGTCGGTGCACGGTTGGTGCTGGTAACATAGCAGGCATTGCCCTTGCCGCCGCGGCCGCCTTTAGCAGCCGTATAGGTCTGGCCGTCCTCAACAAGGTCTGCCATAACGGCGCCGGTTGCATCATCACGTACCAAGGTTCCCATCGGAACCTTCACGAAAACAGTATCGGCGCGTACACCGGTGCAGTTTTTAGTACCACCCTGACCGCCGCGCTTAGCAACATATTTTCTCTTGTAACGGAAATCAATCAGGGTATTGAGATTTTTGTCAGCAATCAGGACAACGTCACCGCCGCGACCGCCGTTACCGCCGTTCGGGCCACCCTTTTCTACAAATTTTTCTCTGCGGAAGCTGCTCATGCCGTCGCCGCCATCTCCTGCTTCTACATAAATTCTCGCTCTGTCAATAAACATTTTGTTTTCTCCTATATCGTAAATTTAGCTATTGCTAGGTATATTTATCTATTATTATAGCTTATCTTGCAGGGAAAGTGCAACGTGGTAACAATCAAATCCGCAGAAAAGCTTTGAGTTTGCGAAGATTTCACTTCTGATTTATATGACGTAAATGGTGCATTGCTGTAGCCGTTACCTATTTCAAGGCTACAGATAATAAAAAATGTGCCTGCAGCTATTTTTTATATACACAAAAGCTGCAAGCACATCTATAACAGAAAAGGAGAACCGTATTGCTTATTTCTGCAAAAATTTATCAACTGCATGTGCGGCGCCACGCCCTTCGGCAATAGCCCACACTACCAGACTCTGTCCGCGACGTGCGTCACCAGCGGCAAAAACGCCGGGCACATTGGTCGCATAGCTGCTGTCATCAGCTGCTATGCTGCCGTTAGGTGCCTGCGCCAGCTTGAATTCTTCGAGCAGTCGCTCTTCGCTGCCCACAAAGCCCATAGCCAGAAGCACCAGCTGTGCAGGCACCCTCGCAGGGAGCAGGGCAGACGTGAGATGTAAATTCCGGAAAATTGTTGGTTTTATTCAGACGGGCATAGGCATAATCATCCATCCCATGGTAAACAAGATCATTAAATTCCGGCATCAGATTATGCAGCGGACAGCCTGAAACCATGCGATTAATCATTACACCGCTATGGCAAAAGGGAACACCGCAATCCATACAGCGCGCTGCCTGGCAGCGCAGTGCTTCCTTGTGCGGCAGGCTGCTCGTCTTAATTTCCTGCCAATCCTTAATTCTTTCTTCGGGGGCACGCAAAGCAAGCTCCGCACGCTTGTAATCCATAAATCCGGTAGGCTTACCCATTATGCCTTCACCTCCTCAAATACCTTCAGGGTAGCAGCTTTCCGGCTGTGGATCAATCAGATTCAGTTCCGGACCGATACCGCTGGTTGTATCCGTAAAAACCTCCTCACGAATGGCATCAATCAGCGGATTTGTTACCTGCGCAAAGAGCTGTTTAAAGTAGTTATATAAAAGCTGCGGCTTTTCGCTGAGTACTGTTTGGCGCATTCCTTGACAAAAAAGTTATGCGGAATCTGCAGCAGTACGCCGGCACCGTCACCGGAGTTCATATCTGCTCCCTGACCGCCGCGATGGTCCATGTTATGTAAAACCACCAAAGCCTGTCGTAAAATTTTATTAGACTTCTTGCCCTTAATATTGGCAACTACGCCAACACCGCAGGCATCATGTTCAAACCAAGGATCGTACAATCCCTGTTTTTTGGGCAGCGAAGTATTCATAATAAATTCCCCTCTCAAAGCATTTTATCAATAAATCTATTAGCAGTTCCGTTAGTGTTTCTGTTAAAGGCCACCATAACGACTGTAATTTTAATTATAATACCACGTTATTACGATTGCAAATTGTATACATGTATATTTATTTACATGACAAAAGTTCTGTAAAAGGTAATTTTCTGAAAGAAGCATTTTTTATACCCCTACACTCCTTTGCACTTCAGCAATACTTTTTTCCATTTCAGCTGCACATTAAATGTTTTTCTAGGCATTTTTTCATTTTCACACTTGACAAACCACGAAATTGTTGCGATAATGTGAAGAACACAGCGATGTGTTTGTTTTAATTTAAGAACAAAATGCAATGACCGGGAAAATTTACCTGCCCCAGCATCCAGAGAGACGGCGTATGGTGCAAGCCGCCAACAAGCAGGCAAAGAAGCTCACCCGCGAGCAGCTTCTCTGAACCAAGTAGGAGCAGACGTTTCCAGCACGTTACGTTGCCGATTCGCTAATCGGAAAAATTAAGTACAACTTAGGGTGGTACCGCGAAAAAATTTCGCCCCTATCTGCAAGCGCAGATAGGGGCTATTTTTATTATAAGGAAGAAGGTTAATTTTATGGGAATGACAATGACGCAAAAAATCTTAGCCAAGCACGCTCACCGCGACAGCGTAAGTGCCGGCGACCTGCTTGTTTCTCAAGTAGATTTAGTATTAGCTAATGATATCACCGGTCCTCCGGCTATCAACGAATTTGAAAAAATCGGTAAACCGGTATTTGATAAAAACAAAATTGCTCTGGTTCCGGACCATTTCTCCCCCTGCAAGGATATCAAATCCGCAACCATGTGCAAGCGTATGCGTGACTTCGCCCGCAAGCACGAAATCAAAAACTACTTTGAAGTAGGCCAGATGGGTATCGAGCATGCACTGCTGCCGGATAAAGGCCTTGTTGCTCCCGGCGAAATCATCATCGGCGCCGATTCCCACACTTGTACCTACGGCGCACTCAATGCTCTTAGCACCGGCATGGGCCAGACCGATATCGGCTGCGCTATGGCCAGCGGCACCTCCTGGTTCAAGGTTCCGCAGGCTATCAAGGTTAACCTGACCGGCAAGCTGCCGAAATACGTTAAAGGCAAGGACATCATCCTGACCATCATCGGTATGATTGGCGTTGACGGCGCCCGTTACCAATCTTTGGAATTCACCGGCAAAGGCGTCGGCGAGCTTTCTATGGCCGACCGTCTGACTATCTGCAACATGGCTATTGAGGCCGGCGGCAAAAACGGTATTTTCCCCGTTGATGAAAAAACCATCGCATTCTTAAAGAAACGCGGCGTAACCCGTGAATGGGAAGCAGTTACTGCCGATGAGGACGCTGAATATGCCCGCGTACTCGATATTAAGCTCGACGAGCTTGTTCCTGTAGTTGCTTATCCGCATCTGCCGGAAAACACCCATCCTGCTAAGGAAGGTCATGCAATCAAAATCGACCAGGTTGTCATCGGCTCCTGCACCAACGGCCGTCTGGAGGATCTTGAACAGGCTGCCGAAATTCTCAAAGGCCACAAGGTATGCGACCATGTACGTATGATTATCATCCCGGCAACCCAGCAGATTTATCAGGAGGCTATGCACCGTGGTTACATCGATACCTTTATTGATGCCGGCGCTGCCGTTTCCACTCCGACCTGCGGTCCCTGCCTGGGCGGTTACATGGGTATCCTCGCTGCAGGCGAGCGTGCTTTATCCACCACCAACCGTAACTTCCGCGGCCGCATGGGCCATGTCGACAGCGAGGTTTATCTGGCAAGTCCCTATACCGCTGCAGCCAGTGCCATCACCGGTTATATCACCAGCCCTGAGGAGGTAGTAAAATGAGCAAAGTTTGGCGTTACGGTGACCACATCGATACAGACGTTATTATTCCGGCAAGATATCTGAACATTGCCGATTTCAAGGAATTAGCAGAGCACGCTATGGAGGATGCGAAGGAAAACCTGGAAATTAACTTCGCCGCCAACGTACAGCCCGGCGACTACATCGTTGCCGGCAAAAACTTCGGTTGCGGCTCCTCCCGTGAGCATGCCCCAGTAGTATTAAAGGTTAAGGGCATCAAATGCATTGTAGCAGACAGCTTTGCCCGTATCTTCTACCGCAATGCGATTAACATCGGCCTGCCTGTGCTGGAAATAGGCGCCGACGTAGAAAAGATTGAACCCGGCGATGAAATCGACGTTGATGTAAACAAGGGTGAAATCAAAATCCTCAATAAAAACATTACGATCAAAACAAAACCGCTGCCGGAATTCATCCAGCATATCGCGGACTGCGGCGGCCTGATTAATTATATTAAAGGAGAAAACAAATAATGAAGATTTGCTTACTGCCAGGTGACGGCATTGGTGTAGAAATAGTTGATGCAGCTGTAGAGGTTCTCGACGCTGCTGCCCAAAAATTCGGCTTTGAAATTGAATATGACAAGCAGCTCATCGGCGGCTGCGCAATCGACGCAACCGGCGTTCCCCTGCCGGAGGCAACCATCGCCAGCGCTAAGGCCGCCGATGCAGTACTGCTCGGCGCTGTCGGCGGACCGAAATGGGATAATGTTGATCCGGTTATCCGTCCGGAAAAAGGCCTGCTTGGTATCCGCAAGGCTTTGGGCCTGTACTGCAACCTGCGCCCGATGACCGTTTCCAAATTCACGGCGCATCTTTCTCCGCTGAAAGCAGAACGTGCCGAAGGCGCCGACCTGTTAATCGTACGTGAGCTTACCGGCGGTATCTACTTCGGTGAGCATACCGAAGCACACCTCAACGCTGACGGCATTGAGGAAGCAAGCGACATTGAGCTTTACACCCGTCCGGAGGTAGAACGCATTGCCCGTTTTGCATTTGAAGCTGCCAAAAAACGCCGCGGCAAGGTAACCAGCGTTGATAAAGCCAATGTATTGGGCTCCAGCCGCATGTGGCGTAAAATTGTTGCCGAAATGCAGGCAAAGGATTATCCTGAAGTAGAGCTGAACAACTTCTATGTTGACAACTGCGCTATGCAGTTAGTGCTGAATCCTAAGCAGTTCGACGTTATCTTGACCAACAATATCTTTGGCGATATCCTCAGTGACGAAGCCAGCACGATTGCAGGCAGCATCGGCCTGCTTCCGAGCGCCAGCCTCGGCGACGGCACCGGTATGTACGAGCCTATCCACGGCAGCGCACCGGACATTGCCGGTCAGGGCATTGCTAACCCGCTGGCAACCATTCTAAGTGTTGCTATGATGTTGCGTTACTCCCTGAACCAAAACGAAGCAGCAGACGCTATGGAAGCAGCTGTTGACGCAGTTATGGAGCAAGGCTACCGCACGCCTGACCTTTATGCTGAAGGTCTGAAGAAGGTTTCCACCCCTGAAATGGGTCACCTGGTTGCTCAGGAACTGCTCAAATAAAAATATCGGCAAGCGCCATCCCCTCAGCGTTTACCAAAGCATTTATACCCGTAAGCCTTCCGTTTGGGGCTTACGGGTATAATTTCCAACACTTGGCATTATTATATTTTGATTTTTTTGTTTTTTGGATTTTCTTACGATTGTTGTGGTGTATTATGATGCAAATTTCAACTAAAAATATTGATTCTGTATATACTAATAACGTTTCAAGCAATACGGCTGCCTTCCGCCAAGGCCTTCACGACGGCATCCCCATAGGATTGGGATATTTTGCCGTAGCCTTTTCTCTGGGAATTATTGTATTCCAGGGCTTTTTAACAAGCCTGCTCAACAACACTTCAGCCGGTGAATTTGCCGCCATTACCCTCATAGGTCAAAATGCCAGCTATACCGAAATAGCACTGGTCACCCTCATCGCCAATGCACGCTACATGCTGATGAGCTGCGCGCTGAGCCAAAGGCTCAGCAACGCGCAAGGCTTTATACACCGTCTGGCTATGGCCTTCGCTGTAACGGATGAGCTTTTTGGGATTGCTATCTCCCGTCCCGGTGTTTTAAATCCATACTATTACTATGGCGGTATGTCCGTAGCAATTCCTGGCTGGTCGATTGGCACAGCCTGCGGCATTATCGCCGGTGCAGCGCTGCCAGAACGCATTGTCAGCGCACTGAGTGTAGCACTGTTTGGCATGTTCCTTGCTATTATAATTCCCCCTGCACGCGAAAGCCGTATCATTTTAACTGTTGTAATCACAAGCTTCATCGCCAGCTTCGCAGCAACATACATGGAGCCGTTGGCGCAGCTTACCGGCGGTACACGTACCATTATCCTCACGGTAGTCATCGCAGCGGCTGCAGCCTGGTTCAGGCCGGTACAGTCCCAGCAAAAGGAGGATTAGCAGATGGAACACAATATTTATATTTATATTGCAGTCATGGCACTTGTTACCTACGCTATCCGCGTACTTCCGCTAACACTCATTCGTAAGGAAATCAAAAATCCCTTCATCCGTTCCTTTTTATATTATGTACCCTACACGACGCTCGCAGTAATGACCTTTCCTGCTATCCTGCAGGAAACACAAACACCTGCTGCAGGTGCTCTTGCCCTCGGCGTCGGCATTGCCACCGCCTGGCGCGGCATGAGCCTTTTTCATGTGGCTTGCTGCTGCTGCGCAGTAGTGTTTATAGCAGAATTTATCATGGTGCCGTAAGGCACAAAAAAAGCCGCCGGCTCAGGAGATTTTTCTCCAATCCGGCGGCTTTTTGGTATTACTGTAATTAACGTGCATTTTTTATGCACGCTGCAACAAAAAAGTCTTCGCACACATCCGAATATGCACGAAGACCAAAAGATTATTATAAAATTTTTACCTCACAGCAGCCAATGGAACATGCCGAAATAAGAGAAAACACACAACACGGAAACGCCCAGCGCAGAAACGCCGAACATTTTCATAAACAGATTCTGCTGCTGCTTCTGATTAGCATTAGCGGCCGAAGCATATGCTGCCAACGCCAACGCACCGCCTGTAGAAAGCGGACTGATGGCAGCGACATGTGAAATCGTTGTAATCGAGGAAGCCAATTCGAACTCATTCACCCCGCCAAGCTGCTGGGCAACATGCGGCACAGTCGGCAGCAGCGTAGGCATAACAACACCGCTGCTTGAGCTGAACCAGCTCATAATACCGGAGGTAAGTCCCATAACAGCGGCAGCACTTTTAGCGCTCATCAGCGAAACAAGCACATTGGAAAGCACCTCAATACCGCCGAGATCTATAATCAGCTGCATCAAAACACCGACACCGGTAATCAGCAGCAGCGTATTCCAAGGAATATGCCTGATAGCTTTGCTCTCATCGGAAACACGTAAAAAGGACAATACCGCAGCAACTGCAAAGCTGACCAGTCCGACATTAATACGCAAAAGCATAACCATAAGCACCATCACTACAATACCGGCAATAGTCGTCAGCTGCCTTTTGTTAAAGCAGGGAACTTCTTTTTTCTGCTCCACAGCAGCAGAACGCAGCTTATAGCCTCCCAACAAAATATAGATAATAACGGCATAAATAGTAAATGAAAGAATACCATTCATAAGAAAATCATTTTCAATACCGGTTAAGCCAAACTCTGCGCACAGATTCGCACCGATAATGCCGGTAGCAGCAAGCGGTGATAAACCACCGGCGCAAGAACCCAAAACAGTTAAGGTTGAAAGCAGCACAGGACTGATTTTCATTTCTGCTGCCAAGGACATAGAAAATACCATCATTATCGCCATAGTCGGTACGGAACCTGGTCCCAGCGCAGCAAGTATAATTGAGAATACATAAATGATGATCGGAATCAGGTAAACACGCTTACCTGCCAAGGAAATAACTTTTTGTGCCAGTAAATCCAGACTGCCGTTAATCTGTGCCAAACTGAACAAATAAGTTACACCCAAAAGCATCAGAAACAAAGACGCATTGAATCCTTTAATAATTTCCGCATCACTGATGCCTGCCATACGTCCCAAAAGCAAGGCAAAAGCTATGCACAAAAGACCCGTATTCATTTTACGGATAAAACCAAGCATTATCGCCAGCAGTAAAAAACCCAAGGATAACAGAGCCATCGGAAACCTCCAAAAAATTTATTTGAGAGTGTATTTGAGAGTGTAACAACGGGAATATTAAATATAACAGAATCGCCATTTATATAATAACACTTAGGAATTACTTTGTAAAACGGTAGTTTTGTTTATCTTATTCTTGTTTGGCATCAAAATTATTCCATATAGGAATAGTCTTTTTATTGTCGCCTCTGTGCAGATATAGACTATGCTATTCCCACTCTTTAAAGCAAAATAGTTTATTTCCTGCAAAATAAATGTTACAATAAATAATTGAGAGAAGATTAGACAATTTTCATAGCTATAACAACGCTGTGAAAATTACATTATGGAGATGATTGCTTTGCCAAATTATGCAGATATCAACGGACGGCCAATGAAGAAGCTGCAAATACAACAATACCTGCGCAAGCTGCAGCTCAACGATTTCGAGCCGGCTGTTAATTTAGCAACCCTGACTAAATTGCAGGACGCGCACCTCAAATATATCCCCTATGAAAATTTTGACTGTCTTAACGGCAAAATTACCTCGCTCAAAAGACAGGAGATGTTCAATAAGGTTATCATGCATAACCGCGGCGGCATCTGCTTTGAGCTGAACGGACTTTACAACTGGCTTTTGGAGTCCCTGGGCTTTGAGGTGACCAGCTACGCTGCCCGCTTTATCGATAAAATGGAAACCTACCAACTGCGCCGCCACCGCGTAATGTGTGTAGCTTTAGGTGAGAAGCGTTATCTGACCGACGTCGGCGTGAACAGCGAAAGTCCGCGTGTACCGCTGGAAATCACGGAAGGACTGATTCAAAGCGACGGCATCAGCCAATACAAATTTACCCGCAGTGAATTTTGGGGTTGGCTACTTTGGCAGAAGGAACGCGGCAAAATCTGGAAGCGCCTCTTTGGCTTCACTGAAGAGCCTCAGATAGACAAGGATTTTATTACCGCCAGCTTCTGGTGCGACGCTCATCCGGATTCACCGTTTATCAAAAGCAAAAAGCTGTCTATTTTCCGCGAAGACTGCAATATTACCATCCGCGGTAACTATTTAAAATTTTACCTCGGCGGTCGCGTTAAGTACCGCTATAAAATTAACACAGGTGCTGAGCTTAAGGAAATTCTTTGGGAGTATTTCGGTATTAATGTAGAATATCGCCTCAAGGATGACGGTATAGAATACTAAGCCGGCAGGAGATTTGTAAAATGCCTGATTTATTTTTTCCCAGTTATACAAAAAAAATACTGTCTGCTTTGAACGCTGCCGGCTATGAAGCCTATCTTGTCGGCGGCGCAGTACGCGACCTGCTTTTGGGTAAATCACCGGATGATTACGATATTACTACCAATGCTCTGCCTGAGCAGGTTTTAACAGTTTGCAAGCAAAATGATTGGAAGACCGTTGACCAATTAGGCCATAATTTCGGCTGTGTAGTCATTGTTATCGACGGCGTTGCTACCGAAGTAACAACCTTTCGCGGCGAACGCTATAACGACGAAGATATGCATCGCCCTGCCGCAACCTGGTTTTGCAGCAGTCTGCGCGAGGATTTGAGCCGCCGTGATTTTACGGTCAACGCTATGGCGCTATCACTGGACGGCACATTGTATGACTACTTTGGCGGTCGGCAGGATTTGCAGCAAAAAATTTTACGCACTGTAGGTGACGCTAAGCAACGCTTTCATGAGGATGCGCTGCGTATGCTGCGTGCCTGCCGCTTTGTGGCACAGCTTGG
>OKTM01000867.1_pt1 | contig 11328 bp, 11 predicted proteins | sample 1606401 | NCBI WGS metagenome assembly OKTM01 (sample SAMEA3879583, study PRJEB24766) | human gut metagenome | biome: human-associated habitat; feature: feces | place: USA | collected 1985/1987 | reverse complement strand
CGAGACGACCTGAACAAGATGTCTTAATACCCTTAGCACCCTGCTTCATTGTTCTTCCCATGCAAGACTTCATAGCTCTTCTGAAAGAGATACGATTCTCTAACTGCTGTGCGATGTTCTCAGCTACTAACTGAGCATCCTTATCTGGTCTCTTAACTTCTTTAATATCAATGCTAAGTCTCTTAGCACTTGTAAGCTTTTCAACCTGCTTCTTGAGTGCTTCTATTTCAGCACCACCCTTACCAATAACAACACCTGGCTTAGCTGTGTGAATGATAATCTTTAATCTATCTGAAGCTCTTTCTGTTTCAATCTTTGAAATTCCTGCAGCATATAACTTATTCTTAAGGAATTTTCTAATGTTATAATCTTCTACAAGGTTATCTGCAAAAGTTTCTTCTGCATACCACTTAGAGTCCCAGTCTTTGATAACGCCGACTCTTAAACCATGAGGATTAACTTTCTGTCCCATAAAATCTCCTTTCTATTCTTTAGGAAATGCAATTATCTTTCATTTAATATTACAGTGATATGGCTCATTCTCTTTTCGATTCTATAAGCTCTACCCTGTGCTCTTGGATGGACTCTCTTCATTGTTGGTCCCTTGTTAGCGTAGCATTCTTCTACATATAACTTGCTTGGGTCCATACCGTTATTGTTCTCTGCATTAGCAGCAGCTGACTTTAATAACTTCTCTATAAGTGATGAAGCATATCTTGGGTTGTACATAACGATACCAAGTGCTTCTTCAAGGCTCTTGCCTCTAATAGCATCTAATACGAAACAAGCCTTCTGAACAGATACTCTTGCGTAAGATAACTTTGCGCTTGGTCTTGTGTCCTTAACAGCGTTTCTTTCACGTTTAATCTGGGATCTATGTCCTTTAGCCATCGATTAAACCTCCTTTCAAATAATACAAATTATCTACTCTTCTTTTCGTCTTTGCCGTGTCCTCTGTAAGTTCTTGTTGCAACGAACTCACCGAGCTTATGACCAACCATATCCTCTGTAACATATACAGGCACATGCTTTCTACCATCATGAACAGCGATTGTATGACCTACAAACTGAGGATAAATTGTTGAACGACGAGACCAAGTCTTAATAACCTGTTTGTCGTTTGCAGCATTTAAAGCATCAACTTTCTTAAGTAAGCTCTCGTCTGCAAATGCTCCCTTTTTAAGTGATCGAGCCATAGGTTGAAACCTCCTTATAATCTTCGTGAATAATAATAGTTACGATTGTAGGCTAATTACTTAATAGCCTTTCCGTTTCTTCTTCTTACGATAAGCTTGTTTGAAGCCTTCTTAGCCTTACGAGTCTTAAGACCCATAGCTGGCTTGCCCCAAGGTGTCATTGGGCTTGGACGACCAACTGGTGCTCTACCTTCACCACCACCGTGTGGATGGTCGTTAGGGTTCATAACAGAACCACGAACTGTAGGTCTGATACCCATATGTCTCTTACGTCCAGCCTTACCAAGATTAATAAGGTTGTGATCTCCATTACCTACAACACCGATTGTTGCGCGGCAGATAATTGGTACCATTCTCATTTCGCCAGAAGGAAGTCTTAATGTTGCATACTTGCCTTCCTTAGCCATTAACTGAGCTGAGTTACCAGCAGAACGAACAAGCTGTCCACCCTTACCTGGATATAACTCAATGTTGTGTACCTGTGTACCTACAGGAATCTCTGTAAGTGGTAAGCAGTTACCAACTCTTACTTCAGCACCAGCACCATTCTGTACTGTCATGCCATCTGTTAATCCCTGTGGAGCAAGGATATATGATTTCTCACCATCTGCGTAGCAGATAAGTGCGATATTAGCTGTTCTGTTAGGATCGTACTCGATACCGATAACCTTTGCAGGAACGCCTTCTTTATTTCTCTTGAAATCTATTAATCTATATTTCTGTCTGTTTCCACCACCATGATGTCTAACAGTGATCTTACCCTGGTTGTTACGGCCAGCAGTCTTACTCTTCTTAGCGAGTAATGATTTCTCAGGAGTTGTCTTTGTGATTTCTGAGAAATCTGATCCAGTCATGTTTCTTCTGGAAGGTGTATATGGGTTATAAGTTCTAATTCCCATTATATTCTCTCCTTTCGAGCTTGTGTAATATTGTTTTCTACACTATTAAATGTTGCTAAATCTTAAAGTCCTTCAAAGATTTCGATATCTTTGCTATCAGCTGTTAACTGAACAATTGCCTTCTTAGTCTTAGCAGTTGTACCAACTGTTCTTCCTCTTCTCTTCTTCTTGCCAACGCTGTTCATTGTGTTAACGCTGGCAACCTTTGTTCCTTCGAACATCTTTTCAACAGCTTCTTTAATCATAGTCTTGTTAGCATCTGTATGAACTAAGAATGTATACTTCTTATCTGCCATATCAGCCATAGACTTCTCTGTGATTACAGGCTTGAGGATTACATCATAATACTGTACGTTTGCCATTATGCATACACCTCCTCTAATTTTTCAACAGCAGCCTTAGTAACTACTAATGTTTCATACTTTAATACATCGTATGTGTTGATTTCGTTAGTAGCTGAAACCTTAACTGTAGGAATGTTTCTTCCTGAAAGAACTACATTCTTGTTCTCACCCTCAATAACTACTAAAGCCTTATCAACCTTTAAGTTGCTCATAACTTCTGCGAACTTCTTTGTCTTAACTTCGTCAAGGTTAAATGCATCAAGAACTACGATCTTGTTGTCAGCAACCTTTGATGATAATGCAGAAAGAAGAGCAATTCTCTTTTCCTTCTTATTCATCTTGAATGAATAATCTCTTGGCTTTGGTGCAAATACGATACCGCCGCCTGTCCACTGTGGAGCTCTTGTAGAACCCTGTCTTGCATGACCAGTTCCCTTCTGTCTCCAAGGTTTTCTTCCGCCACCAGAAACTTCTGAACGTGTCTTAGCGCTCTGTGTTCCCTGACGATTATTTGCAAGCTGGTTAACTACTGCCATGTGTACGAGATGTTCGTTAACTTCTACACCAAATACAGCATCATTTAATTCGATTGAACCAACTTCTTTGCCTTCAATATTGTAAACAGATACGTTTGCCATCTGTGTGGTCCTCCTTCCTTAGCAAAAACTACTTAGCAGCTTTTACTGTTTCTTTCAGTGTTACTAATGATTTCTTAGGTCCAGGTACTGCACCCTTAACTAAGATTACGTTGTTTTCAACATCAACTCTTACTACTTCAAGATTCTGGATTGTGATTCTCTTAGAACCCATATGTCCAGGCATTCCTTTTCCCTTGAATACTCTACCAGGTGTTGTTGCTGATCCGTTTGAACCCTGATGTCTGTGGAACTTAGAACCATGAGCCATAGGTCCTCTTGACTGGCCTAATCTCTTGATTGCGCCCTGGAAACCTTTACCCTTTGAAATAGCAGTTGCATCAACCTTATCGCCTGCAGCGAAGATATCAGCCTTGATTTCGTCCTTTACAGAGTACTCTGAAGCATTCTCAAACTTGAACTCTCTTAAGAATCTCTTGTAAGGAACCTCTGCCTTATCAAAATGTCCTTTAACAGGCTTGTTTACTAACTTTTCTCTAATGTCAGCAAAACCAACCTGAACTGCATCGTAACCGTCGTTTTCTACTGTCTTAACTTGTGTAACAACACAAGGACCAGCCTGAAGAACAGTTACAGGTGTTAAAACACCGTCTTCGTTGAAGATTTGAGTCATTCCGACTTTTGTAGCTAAAATTGCCTTCTTCATTGATTTCCCTCCTGTTTAATCTACAGCGGACAAGATGATGTGTGATACACAGCGCATCCTGTCATCCTAGAACAGCTAATATAAGTGGAACCCGCACCACTGCTTGTTACTTCTATATTAAACCCTTAGGATTATTGCTTTAATAATGAAAAATTCCAGATAATGATTAGTTCATTACCTTAAGGTTGATGAATACACCAGCTGGCATCTCTAACTTAGATAATGCATCTACAGTCTTCTGAGATGGTGATAATACATCGATAAGTCTCTTATGAGTTCTCTGCTCGAACTGCTCTCTTGAATCCTTGTACTTGTGAACAGCTCTAAGAATAGTAACAACTTCCTTCTTTGTTGGAAGAGGTACCGGACCACTCACCTGTGCTCCTGTCTTCTTAGCAGTTTCGATGATTTTCTTAGCTGACTGATCAATCAACTGATGATCGTAAGCCTTCAGAGTAATTCTGATTACCTGATTTGCCATAAAAAAAGTCGCCTCCTTCGCACTTTATTGTTTAAGTACGACAAGCGGTGACTGTACACACTCCCACGCGTATCATATAGTCTCATTCATAATTCGACCCACGCGCGTCATTTCTGCGGATTGCAGATGATTTTGGTACAGTGACTTGTCGCCAGTTTCTTCGCCGGAGATTATCTCCAGCATTGACATTCGCTCCACGGAAAACCTGCTTTATTAAAGCAGCAACCTCACGCTTCACAGCTATCAATGTCACAGCAAGTATTAATATACACTACTCTCTATATAAAATCAACAGAAAATATTGTATTTTTTTTAGTACAATATAAAGCAAATTCGACCGGTACAATTGTACCGGCCGAAACAGTATTTTAATAAAATCCAAATCCAAGATACATAGAATTAATCTTCCACTTACCATCTTCATATTTATAATATATGTAAGCTGAATTATTACTATTATTCTTATCGTTAGCCTTATCGCTTCCTGAATACTGTATCTTGTATGTATATCCAAGTTTTATTGAAACTTTAATCATTGGGCATCCGTCATCTGAATCCACTCTGAAAGATGTATCCGCGATAGAAGCTGTGAATTTGGAAATCTTCAAATCGGATACAGTTTTGTATTTGTCATTATAGCTGTCGTAAATATTCTTATAAGCTGACTCTATGTTCTTCTTTTCTTCTTTGCACACCCTGTCGGCTATAGCTGAATAATCTTTCTTTGCCTGTACAGCGTTAATTATTGCATCCACATCTGTTCTTGCCTGTGTCTTAAGTTCTTCAAGCTTCGAATTAACATATTTTGCATTGTATGTTCCAACAGTAAATGTATCTTCATCATGTGCTGCATAAAGCTGTGTTGTGTAGTCCTCTATAAATTCTCCGGTTACCTTAATATCATTCTTTCCATTGAACAGATATGGTATAACGTATTCATCAGAAGAGCTGTTTCCATTCTTAGATGCATCAGACTTATATCCATCACCGACAATAACATCATTAATATATAACGCAAGTCCCTTTGGAACCTTTATTGTAATATCCTTTACCACAAGATTCTCAGCGCTGACTTTATACTTCTTAAAGAAAAGCATATAGTGCTTATTGGCTACTGTAAGATACACATCATTATACTGCATTCCTGAATCTGTTATATATCCGACCTTAACAGCCTTGTTACCAGGCATCTTGCTATATGTTGAGACAATGTCGTCTGCTGCCATCTTTTCAACTTTCTCACCTGTCGCATCTGCATGAACATTAATAAATGCTTCTTTAGTCAGGAACTCCCCATCAGGCAGATTAATAAGACTATATGCATCATTCCATTCGCACTCTGCAACCGCCTTAACATACTGCTTGGCAGTTTTCTTATAATCTGTCACATTCTTTCCCACACATACAAATATAATTATGGCAGCTATCACAGCTACTCCCGCAGCTATAATTGCAATTATACCCTTAGGGAATCTGGCAGGCTTTTTATTGGCAGGCTGCTGACCAGAAACCTGACCTGTAAACTGTGCCTGCTGTACAGGCTGTTGACCAAAAGCCTGCTGTGGCTGAACTGGCACACTTTCCTGTACCGGTGTTACTTCTGGCTCTGCTGGTGCACTCCGCTGTACCGGTGTTACTTCCGGCTCTACTGGTGTACTCTCCTGTACCGGTGTTTCCTCCGGCTCTGCTGTTACACTCTCCTGTACCGGTGTTTCCTCTGGCTCTGCTGCTACGCTTTCCTGCACTGGTGTCTCCTGAGGCACATCTATCACTAGACGTGTTCCACAATTTCCACAGAATAGTGCCTCATCTTCATTCTTTGTTCCGCAATTTGGGCAAAACATAATTTCTCCTCCCTCATATGATTAATATAGTAAATCATATATCATTATACCATGAATATATGATTTGCTCAACCAGATAATCTGTTCTGATGTCACTTGTTTTGTTAATATTTACTGCTGTTTCTGTTTTTCTATTTTTTCTGCAAGATCATTAAGATACTCCCATCGCTCCATCTTTTCTTCAAGCTGCCTCTCCACATCTTCCTTTTCCTTCGTAAGTTCTGCAAGCTTAGAATAAGCTGTTGCGTTCTTTGCAATCTCATCATCAAGTTCTGAAACCTTGTTTTCAAGCTTTTCTATATCATCATCGATAGTCTCATATTCCTTCTGTTCCATGTATGTGAACTTAATCTTATCCTCATGACTGTTATATGCTTTCTTCACCTGCCCTGCTGCCTTTGATTTAGATGTATCAGATGTTCCATTTGATGCCACATTATATATAGAAGAAACACATTTATCCCTGTAGTCCGTATAACCGCCTTCATACTGTGTAAGGTGGCCTCCAGCCTCAAATGCAAATATTCTATCAACCGTCCTGTCAAGAAAATATCTATCGTGAGAAACAGTAATTACAATCCCTGCAAACCCATCAAGATAATCCTCTAATACTTCAAGCGTTTCAATATCCAGGTCATTGGTTGGTTCATCAAGTATGAGTACATTAGGTGCACTCATAAGCACACTTAAAAGATACAGTCTTCTCTTTTCTCCTCCAGACAGCTTTCTTATTGGTGTCCACTGCTGCTTAGGCGGGAACAGGAACTTCTCACACATCTGGCTTGCTGTTGCTTTTCCATCAACCGTCTGCACATACTCGCCTATGCTTCTTACGAACTCAAGCACTGTCTGATTCTCATCAAGAGGCTCATTCTCCTGCATAAAATAGCCTATATGAACTGTATCGCCTATCTCAACACTTCCACTGTCAGGCTGTATCTGTCCTGTTATTATCTTCATAAGTGTAGACTTGCCACAGCCATTGCTTCCAATTATACCTATTCGGTCATCCCCTAAGAAAATGTATGTAAAATCATTAATGTATGTATGTCCATTATAAGCTTTAGTTATATTGTTAAGTTCTATTGTCTTTCTTCCAAGACGTCTGCTTACAGAGCTCATATCCATAAGGCTTTTGTCAAACTTAGCTCTTGCCTGTCTTGAAGCTTCTTTCATATCTTCAAAACGATCTATTCTTGCCTGCTGCTTGGTTGAACGTGCCTGACAGCCTCTCCTTATCCACTCAAGTTCTCTTCTTAATGTGTTCTGTCTTTTAGCCTCTGTAGCTCTTTCCATCTGTTCTCTTTCAGTCTTTAATTCAAGGAATCCTGAATAATTAGATTCATAACTGTAAAGATCTGCGTGGTCTATCTCAACTATCTTGTTAGTTACATTGTCAAGGAAATACCTGTCGTGCGTTACCATAAGAAGTTCACCCTTAAATGCCTTGATATACCGCTCAAGCCACACAACCATATCATTATCCAGATGATTAGTCGGCTCATCAAGTATAAGTACCTCTGTAGGTTCAACTAACACTTTTGCCAATGCAACCCTCTTTTTCTGTCCACCAGATAGCTTGTCCATAGGAGCATCATATACATCTATGCCCAGCTTATTAAGTATTTCCTTCGCCTTTGGCTCATTCGATGAATCTTTGCCACGAAGCACATATGAAAGTACATTTTCATCTTTAATATAATCTGGTGACTGTGCAAGATATGTAACAGTAACTTTTCTTCCTTTTATAATATTACCCTCATCAGGTTCTTTCCAGTTCCATTAACTCCTATAATTCCGATCTTGTCACCCTTATTAATCCCAAGTGTGACATTGTCAAGAAGCACTTTCTCACCAAATGCTTTGCTCACTTTTTCAACATTTAATATATTCACAATAAAAACCTTCCCTTATATATAATGATATATGACAGTTTAATCATCAAGCTTATAGAATTCCTTCATCTTAGCAGCAAGCTCTGGCTTTTCTTTCTCCAGCCTGCTTATATGTTCCTTTCTATGCTGTATCATATGAGCATACGCTTCTGGATTGTTCTCTTTAAATCTCTGTAACACTTCTTTTCTATGTTCCCTTAAATGCTTTAACGCATCCGGATTTAACTTCGCAATCTTAGCCTCAAGCCTTAATCTTCTCTGTTCAATATGCTCCTCTAACTCTTCTGCATTGCTGTTCTGTGCAAGCTCAGATAAGTGCATTTCAACTCTCTCAAGAAGTTCATCTTCATCAAATAAGCCAATTCTACCCCAGGCATTCTTGCTTTCCGCCTTATCAAGAACATTTTCCGCAAACTCAGATGACCCCACATCAATACTGCTTGTAATGTCATCTGTAACCTGTACGGCATATTTATCAAGCCATTCTGCGGCGTCCTTGCCAAACGCCCACTCTATCTCTGCAAGCCTTTCGTTATCCTCAATAAAATCCTCGTGTACAGCAACCTGCTCAGGACTGCCAACAAGCGGATAAGGCCTGTCAACACCGGCATCTCTTAAAGCAAGCGATATTGTTCTTCTTGTGACACCTTCCTCAACAAGACAGCCAGCACCCAACTGCCTTAACTGGTCATTTACATGGTCAACGTGCTCAGTTATATAAAAATGTATTCCTTTACCCTTTAATATTTTATTAAATGATACAAGCCTGTCTGCTGCTGTTATATCTATGCTTCCGATACCGCTCGCATCAACTATTATAATCTTTGTATCATCATTTATGGCATTTTCTATATCCTGCAAAAATGTAGACACATTTGCAAAGAAAAGATTACCACTGAATCTATATAATAATGTGTGTTCTATCTGCAAAGCGTTCTTGTTACGGTTAAGATTATAGAAACCCTCGTGTCCTGGTATACAGCCAAGAAATGATCTTGGAGGAACAACTGCCCTTATTATTACAGCTATAAATGAAAGAATAACACCTATAATAACGCCATATATAGTTCCAAATAATAATACGCCAAACATAGCCGCAAGAAATATAAAGAACTCCGCCCTGTTGACTTTTCTAAGTTTATCAGCAAGCTTATATTCAACTATTCCGATAAGTGCAGCAACGACAATTCCTGTAAGAATAGGCACAGGAAGATATTCAAGCACAGGTGTTGCAAAAAGCACGACAACAAGCATTGTAATTGAAGCTGTAACTGACATAAGCTGTGATTTACAGCCAAACTGGTCAGCTATACCTGTTCTTGATACGCTTCCGTTAAGAGGGCAGCTTCCTGATACCGAAGAAGCTATATTGGCTAAAGAATAAGCAAGCACCTCTCTGTTATTATCAACCTTATATCCATATCTGTTGGCATAGTTATTAGTGGCAAGCAGTGTCTGTGCCATAATAACAAGTGCACAGGTAAGTCCAAGTATAATTATATCTGATGTATCTGTCTTTAATAATGTAAAATCGGGTACCATAAGCTTCGGAAATCCCGAATCAACGTGAGGCAGAAGCTTAACCCCTAATCTGTCAATGTGTAAAAATGCTGTTGCCATTGCACCAAGCACCATAAGCACAACTGACATTGGAAACTTCGGAATATATTTCTTTGCAACAAGTATAATTACAACTGTTCCAAATCCAAGAACTGCCGATAACACATTAAAATATTGAAGCTGTCCCCATATGTGGATACCCAGTTCAATAAGTTCTCCTGTACCTGCAGAACCACCAAACAGCTTTGGAACCTGCATAAGTATTATTGTAATACCAATTCCACTTATAAAACCTCCCATAACCGGCATTGATATGTAATTAACTATTCGTCCTGCTTTAATAAGACTGAATATCAAGAGCCATATTGCAACAACAAATGTAATGACCGGCACAAGCTTCATCGCTTCCTCAGAGCCTGAAGTAACGCCAAGTGCCGATAACGTACCACCTACAAGCACCGCCGGCGTTGCATCTACACCAAATACGAACTGTGGTGATGTTGTTGTAAAAGCATATATAAGCACTGGTATAAGCGAACCATACAGTCCATATGCCGCTGGAAGCCCTGCTATCTGGGCATACCCCATAGATATTGGTATTGACACTAACGCCACAATAATTCCTGCTATAATATCATTCTTTGCTGTTTTAAAAGATATATTTTTCAAATGTGCATTTTCCTTTCCTTATATATATTATGCAATTATCAATAGTTACTTTTAACACTAATACCATATAACAATTTATATTTTTTGTCTGTTATATGTTACAGTAAAATGGTATATTTTTCAAGTTACGCAATATATGCACAACTATACATTTAACATATTACATACCGCCACACATTAATTATATCCTAATCACTGTATTAAATGATTATTATACACTACCATACGTTAATTATATCCTAATCGCTGTACTTTTTGATTGCCCCAACCATACAATCTGTTATATACTTAATATATATGCTTAAACAAGAAAGGACTTAATTACAATATGTTTGTTGCAGATAATTGGAAAGATTATGAAGTTATAGATACATCCTGTGGAGAAAAGCTTGAACGCTGGGGCGATTACATTCTTGTCCGCCCAGACCCACAGGTTATATGGGACACTCCTAAGAACGACAACAGATGGAAACATATGAATGGACATTATCACAGAAGTTCTAAGGGAGGCGGCGAATGGGAATTCTTCGACCTGCCACAAAGCTGGACAATAAAATACGAAAGTCCTTCTGTTGATGTTCCTCTTACATTTAACTTAAAGCCATTCAGCTTTAAGCACACAGGAATATTCCCTGAGCAAGCAGCCAACTGGGACTGGTTCTCTGAAATTATAAAGAAAGCTAAAGATAATGAACCTGACAGACAGATAAAGGTTCTTAACTTATTTGCCTACACTGGTGGTGCTACTCTTGCCTGTGCAGCCGCTGGTGCTCACGTTACACACGTTGATGCCTCTAAGGGAATAATTGCGTGGGCCAAAGAAAATGCCACATCATCAGGACTTATTGACAAGCCTATCCGCTGGATAGTCGATGACTGTGTTAAATTTGTTGAAAGAGAAATAAGACGTGGCAATCACTACGATGCTATTATTATGGACCCTCCATCATATGGCAGAGGTCCTAAGGGCGAGATATGGAAAATAGAAGAAGCTATACACCCACTTGTTAAGCTGTGTGCAAAGCTTCTTTCTGACAAGCCATTATTCTTCCTTATCAACTCCTATACAACAGGACTTCAGCCAGCAGTTCTTACTTATATGTTAAGCACAGAACTTAAAGATTTTGACGGCTACTGT
>OKTM01000865.1_pt1 | contig 11348 bp, 8 predicted proteins | sample 1606401 | NCBI WGS metagenome assembly OKTM01 (sample SAMEA3879583, study PRJEB24766) | human gut metagenome | biome: human-associated habitat; feature: feces | place: USA | collected 1985/1987 | reverse complement strand
ACGGTATGTCTTATGTTCAACGGACTTATCCCAACAAATCCGATGGAATACGAGACACTCATGAATGCATCGACTGCTCTCAACGTAACACGTATCGAATATTATCGGTTCGATTATGCGGAAACTCCCTATTATGACAGCGCCCTGAATTTCGTATTGAATCTGACGATCAACGTTCCTGATATTTCCGACCCCAATTGGGGGTTATAACTTTTTCCGCCCCGTCTTCACTCTATTTTATATTCTTTTCAAACTCCGCAACTATGAGACACCCCCGACTTATCCCCGTTCTTCTTCTGATCATCATAACGAGCCTGGCGACACCGCTCCAGGCGCAAATCGTCCTGAAAGGTAAAATTACCACCGAGAAAAACGAACCGGTCGCCTTCGCCCCGGTCATTCTCCAGCAACTGCCGGATACGACCCGCTACACGGAAGGCGTGATAACCGATATGGCCGGCAATTACCGGTTCGGAAAACACCGTGCGGGCCGCTACCTGCTATCGGTTCGGACAATCGGGTACAAGACTCTTTACGATACGGTGCTTCTTCGCAAACCTTCGATAGGCATGACGGAGGTCGTCCGGGATTACGTCCTGTCCGAAGATGTCGCAGAGATCGATGCGGTGGTCGTCACGGCCAACAACACAGCCAGCTATTTCGACCGGACGGTATATACCATCACCAATGAAGACCGGAAGGCGGCGGTCACGAGTCTCGATCTGACCAACAAGATTCCGCAGATCAGAATCAACCGCCAGACCAATCAAATCACCGCGTCCGATGGCAGTGTGACGGTCTTGGTAAACGGTATCGCCTCTTCGGAACAGGAATTGACGACTCTGCGGCCCGAAGATGTCCGAAAGATCGAATACTACGATCTGCCGCCCATCAAATTCGGCCTCAGCAACGGCAATAAAGTCATCAACATTATCACGAAAATTCGGGAAGACGGAATATACGGAAGTGTGGAGCTGAACCAACATCTGACTTCGCCCTGGTTGAACGATAGTTTTTTCCTGCAATACAACCGGGGACGGCATCAGTTGGCATTTACTGCAAACATAGGCTACGGATCATGGGATGATCAATATGCCTCGGATGAAATGGAATATACGCTCGACGGGGTGGATTTCCGGCAGGAGGAAGAACGGCAGAGTGAAAACAACTTCTTAAGTCCTCAATTTAGTCTCAAATACACGAATCAACTCCCCGGAAAATATGTATTTCAAGCCCGCTTTTTCCCAAGTTATGATAAGCATTCTCAACAGACCGATTCCCGGCTTGCCTTTATTCAGGATGGCATAGGTTCGGACCGTTACGGAGTGAAGGAAAGCGAGTCCCACTCATTCAATCCGACGCTCGACCTGTACTTCTGGAGGCAATTCCGCAACCGGCATGAACTAATGATAACACTTCGAGGCGATTACATAAATTCTGTTTCCGATACCTATAAGAACCAATACGCATTATCGGACGATACGCCTGTATTTGAAGATTTTCTTAATATGGACGGAGACGGCTATCAGATGAACGGCCAAGCTCTCTATACCAAGACTTTCGACAAGCTGACGCTTTCATTCGGAGATTATTTTTACTATGATATTAGCAAATATCGAATAGACAACACGTCGGGCTATTCCCGGGAAACTAACAGCATTCTGAAAAATTATTTTGCCGGAGAGATCACCGGAAAGATCGGGCCTCGGTTTACTTATCGTTTTTCTTTGGGAGTAACAGGGACACGAACAAAAACAAACGACAACGATATTTGGCAATGGGTCTTTGCGCCTCGGGTAGATATCGGTTATCGTATTTCACCCTCTTTTATGCTGAAAGCCGGATTCGTCCAAGCCAATATGCAGCCAGGACTGGGACAACTCAGCGAAGCCACTTCGTTTTATAATCAAAATATTATCGTACACGGGAATCCCGAGCTGGTCGGCGGCCGTGCGAACCAGACGACTTTCAATGTCGTATATCATAACAAATGGCTCAATATAAATGTTTCATACAGCTACTTATATTACAAGAATCCAATCGACTACTATTATCAGTATGAACAGCCGTATATCGCATACTCACCGATTAATGACAACTGGGCAGATGTGCACTCCGTACATTATGATTTGAGACTCAGCCCATTCAAAAACGACTTGCTGGCATTGAAATTAGGCGGAGGATTCAGTTATACAAAAGTCGATTCGAAAGTATTGGGGAGGGTGACTCATTTTCAGGCTCCGATGTACTATGAGCTGACTTTCAACTACAAAAACTTTTCCGCATATTATCAGGGTGCGATACCTTGTAAAGGATTGTCTATTCCGATGATATACGACAGTGAATTATCCTCTGCGATAGGTGTGAGATATAAATACAAAGACTGGGCATTTCAACTCTCCTGCGACAATTTCCTCACCAATCCGGAAAGCCATTACCATTCCATCGAGAACAGTATCGTCAGAACACAAGGGACTTCTTATGTAAAAAATGCCTGGAACAGAGTAATGTTGAAAATCAACTTCCGTTTCGGAAAAGGTAAACAGTACCAGGAACCTGTACGGAAAACCGTCGAGGAGGGACTATAGAAATTTTGTGGCTACAATATTGGCCTAATTTGTTATTGCCCAGGCATCCGTCTCATACAGCCCGACAAATTATCGCGACAAAAACAGAACTCTCCGACTACCAGAATCACCATCTTTGAACATATTCTAGATAGAATGCACCTCAGAAAACCGGGAACAAGTTCCCGGTTTCTCCTGGCTTTCAATATATTTGCAAGAGCGAAACCGAATCGAACACCTTATGTTTACTGCCAGAAAAGCCTCCGTCGAAGATTGTGGACTGATACGCGAAATGGCCTGCGTCGCATTTCCCGACACCTATAAAACCATCCTTTCGCCCGAACAGTTGGACTACATGATGGAGTGGATGTACTCCCCCGAAAACCTCCGGCGGCAGATGGCCGAAGGGCACGTATATTACATCGCCTACAAGGACGGCACTCCCTGCGGCTATCTCTCTGTCCAGCCCGAAGCAGACGACCTCTACATCCTGCAAAAAATCTACATCCTGCCCCGATTCCAGGGTGTGCACGCGGGGAGCTTCCTCTTCCGCAAGGCTATCGAACACATCAAACAGCTCCACCCGGCTCCCTGCCGGATGGAGCTCCACGTAAATCGCCATAACAAAGCCGTAAAATTCTACGAACGGATGGGTATGCGCAAATTGCGCGAAGGCGATTTCGAAATCGGAGGCGGATTCTACATGAACGACTATATCATGGGGCTGGAAATCTGATCGGATTCCGGCCCGAATACGAAACGACGATGCCGATGATTTTTCGATCATCGGCATCGCTTTTCCATTACGGGAAACGCCGCCTCCCTACGAATTCACCTTGGCGTGGTCTGCCAGGAACTGCGCCAAACCGATGTCGGTCAGCGGGTGTTTCAGCAAACCCTTGATCGCCGCAAGCGGGCAGGTCGCCACGTCGGCCCCCGCCTCGACACACTGGACGATGTGCTGCGTATGCCGAATCGAAGCCGCCAGCACCTGCGTATCATAACCGTAGTAACGATACATACGCACGATCTCGGCGACGAGAGCCACCCCGTTCTCGCAAATATCGTCCAGACGGCCTACGAACGGCGACACATACGTCGCACCGGCCTTGGCTGCCAGCAGAGCCTGACCGACGGAAAAGACCAGCGTGCAGTTGGTGCGGATATTCTTGCCCGCGAAATACTTCACGGCACGAATACCGTCGGCCGTACACGGGAGTTTGACCACGATATTCTTGTGCAAGGCCGCCAACGCTTCCCCTTCGCGGACCATACCGTCGAAATCGGTGGCGATCACCTCGGCGCTCACATCGCCATCGACGATGGAGCAGATTTCGAGGTAATGGCGACGGCAGGCCTCCTCACCGCGAATGTTCTCCTTGGCCATCAGCGAAGGATTGGTCGTCACCCCGTCGAGCACACCCATTTCGTTAGCTTCCCGGATCTGGGCCAGGTTAGCTGTATCGATAAAAAATTTCATAGTGGGAAATATTTAAGTAACATGAAAAAGCAAACCAATGAACCGGAATGAAGAAGTAAAACCATCGTTCCTAGCCGAATTTACGCCGCATAAAAGTACGAAAAAAAACGAAACCCGAACACTCCTTGCCGGAAAATTCCGCAAAGACCCGCAGGAAACGCCACCGCCCCGTATCATACGGCCGGTAACAGAAAACAGAAATCGGCAGCCCGGTCGCAGCTATCGAATTTATTTCGTCGTTATCGATAATCCGGCGAGATAATTACTACCTTTGCGGCCGAAAAATCGAAACATCATGAATTTCATCACCCTTCTCGACTATGTCGGTACCTTCGCATTCGCCATCAGCGGCATCCGGCTCGCTTCGGCCAAACATTTCGACTGGTTCGGAGCCTATGTGGTCGGATTCGTCACGGCCGTCGGCGGCGGTACGCTGCGCGACCTGCTGCTGGGCCTGCCCCCTTTCTGGATGCAAAACGTCTCCTACCTGGTCGTATCGGGATTCGCCTTCCTGTTCGTAGTCGGGCTGCGCAAATACGTGATCCGGCTCAACAACACCTTCTTCATTTTCGATGCCGTCGGACTGGGACTTTTCACCGTCGTCGGCATTCAGAAAAGCATAGCCGTCGGCTATCCGATGTGGGTGGGTATCATCATGGGTACGCTGACCGGTGCTGCGGGCGGTATGCTGCGCGACGTGCTGCTGAACGAAGTACCCCTTATTTTCCGCAAAGACATCTACGCCATCGCCTGCATCTGCGGCGGACTGATCTACTATCTCTGTATGTATCTCGACCTGCCGGCGGCCCCCACGCAGTTCATCGCCGCCTGCTCGGTGATCCTCATTCGGATTCTGGCGGTACGGTACGGCATCTCCCTTCCGGCACTCAAGGGCGAAACCAGACCGGCACCCAAAGAGAAATAACGAATCGTTTCCGAAATACCGGTCCGGCGGTCGCTTCGACAACACGACAATTCCGCCGACCTGCAGAAAGGGATCGAATAGCAAAAAAGAATTACGGATCTTATTCCGCCGCCACAGACGACGGACGGCTGATTTCGGCCGTTTCGCCCCCGACGAAGCGAAGCAGATCCTGCGGAGCGATCCGGATCTGCAATCCCCGAACTCCCGCACTGATATAAATGACGGAGTGTTGCAAAACGGAAATATGGAAAAAGGTCGGGAACGGTTTTTTCATCCCGATCGGGGAACAGCCGCCCCGGATGTATCCGGTCGTCGGAAGCAACTCCCGGACGGGAATCAGATCGGCTTTCTTGTTGCCCGAAATGCGGGCGGCAGCTTTCAGATCGACCTCGTGATCTCCAGGGACGACACAGACGAAATGGCCCGTCCGGTCACCACGAAGCACGAGCGTCTTGAAAACCGCAGCAACATCTTCGCCGAGCTGTTCGGCCACGTGAGTCGCGGCCAGATGCTCCTCATCCACCCGATACGGGATCAATTCGTAGGCGATTTTGGCTCGGTCGAGCAGACGGGCCGCATTGGTCTTTTCTATTTTGACGTTCCCATGTTTCATTCCGCAGAAAGTAGTTCCATCCGGATCGGCAAAAATAATAATTTTTGACAGTCCGGTAAAATCTTTGTATTTTTGGGTATATTTATATTTTAGGAAAATCCGAAACGACATTCCGGAAAGGCTTCGATGAAACGACTCTGCGGCATACTCCTCGCTCTTGCGGGACTATTTCTGTACGCCCCCTGCGCCGCCCAGAACACCCGGGTGCGCGGTACGGTCACGGACGCACAGACGGGCGAGCCGATTCCCTACGCCGTCGTCCTGTTCCCGGGTACGACCACCGGCATCACCACCGACGACGAAGGGTTCTACTCGCTCGAAAGCCGCGACACGTCGAGCTACATCCGGGCGGAAATGGTCAGTTATGAACCTCAGATACGTCCGGTCCACGTCGGGGGCTACAACCAAATCGACTTCCGGCTCACTCCTTCGCACCTGGAAATCGAAAGCGTCGTAATTACCCCTGGGGACAATCCGGCCCATCCGATCCTTGAAGGCATTATCCGCAACAAAAAATACAACGACTCCAAGGAGTACGACCGCTACATCTGCCGCACCTATACGAAAATGGAACTCGGACTGGCCAATATCCGGGAATTCCGGAGCAAAAAACTCCAACAGAATTTCGGTTTCATCTTCGAGCACCTAGACACCTCGTCCGTCACGGGACAGCCCTACCTGCCCGTGATGATCTCCGAAACAGCGGCGGATTACTACCACAGCCGCACGCCGTCCGTCGCCCGCGAGGTAATTCGCGCCAGCCAGATATCCGGTATCGAAGACAACAGCGTGCTGGCGCAATTCACCGGACACCTGCACGCCGACGTGAATCTTTACGAAAACTTCATCGACCTGTTCGGCGTGAAGTTCGCCAGCCCCCTCTCCAACTCGGGACGCTCATTCTACAAATACTTTCTGGTGGACAGTACGAACGTGGAAGGGCGCAAGACCTACAAAATCCGGTTTCACCCCAAAAGTGTCGCCACCCCGGTACTCGACGGCGAGGTCAATATCGACTCGGCAAGCTATGCGCTGCGTTCGGCCCGCGTAAAAATGGCCAAAGGAGTCAATGTAAACTGGATTCGCCACCTGGCGATCGAAGCCGACAACCGATTGACGGCCGACTCGCTGTGGTTCCCGCAGCGGGAGAAGATGACCGCCGATTTTACGCTGACCAAATCCGACTCCTCGAAGATGATCGCTTTCCTGGGCAGCCACGAGGTAACCTATTCCGACGTAAAGTTCGACACGCCGATCCCCAAACAGGTTCTGGGTACGTCAGCCAGCGTGATCCTCTCGGACGATGCCATTTCGGGCAAGCAGGTCGAATGGGACTCGCTGCGTCCCTACACCCTCACCCAAAAGGAAAAGGCCATCTATCAAATGGTCGATTCGATCCAGCAGGTCCCCCTCTATAAAAACATATACACCGTCCTCAATACTATCATCGGAGGCTACTACAACACCAAATACGTCGGCATAGGTCCCTACTCCAAAGTAATCAGCTTCAACCGACTGGAGGGCGCCCGTTTCCAGATAGGCGCACGCACGACCAAAGAGTTCAGCCGCCGCGTACGGCTCTCGACCTACCTGGCCTACGGCACCCGCGACGAGGACTTCAAGGGAGCTGCGGAGGTAGAGTTGATGCTGCGCCGACAACTGCTGCGCAAACTGACGGTCACCTACCGCAACGACGCGATACAGCTCAGCTCGGGTGTCAGCGCTCTTTCGGAAAACAATATCCTGAGTTCGATCTTCTCCCGGGGAGGGACCTCGCGGCTCTCGACCATCGAAGAGGGGATCGCTCTCTACGAGCACGAGTGGCTGCACGGTATCAGCAGTTCGTTCGAGCTGCGGGGGCGCCACATCTCCTCGAACCGCTATGTCCCGATGATCCTGCCCGACGGAAGTTGGCTCCACGGCATCAACGACGCTTCGGTACGGATCGGACTGCGGCTGTCCAAAGACGAAACGATCGTCCGCATGCCGTTCGAAGTCCGGCACATGGGTTCGAAATACCCGATTTTCTCTTTCGATTTCATCGGTGCGAAAAAAGGCATACTGCCCACCAGCTACGACTATCTGCGGCTCGAAGGCCGCATGCAGTACCGGCTCAACCTGCCGCCTGTGGGATACTCGCGGCTCATGCTCGAAGGCGGCAAGATCTTCGGCAAGGTTCCCTACCTGCTGTTGAAGCTGCACGAGGGAAACGGCACCTATTTTTACGACCGCTATGCCTTCTCGTGCATGAATTTCTACGAATTCTCGTCGGACGCCTGGATTTCGTTCTTCTACGAACACCACTTCAACGGATTCCTGCTGGGCCGCGTACCGCTCCTCAAAAAACTCAACTGGCGCGAAGTCTTTGTTTTCAAAGGAGTTTACGGCACTCTCTCGGCCCGCAACGACGGCAGTCTTCCGAATACGAAAGCTGTTATGCTCTTTCCGGTAGGAATGTCATCGGTCGAACATCCTTACCTCGAAACCGGCTTCGGCATCGAAAACATCTTCCGTCTGCTGCGCGTGGATTGCATCTGGCGTCTGACGCATCACCGCGCCGTCCCCGGACTGTCGATCCCGACCTTCACGGTCAATTTCAGTCTTAACCTCAAATTTTAAGCGTGAGTATATATTAGGTACCTCTTCAGGTACGCAGCGTCCAAATCCTCTCCGAAGAGGGGATTCAGGAGAGGATCGGAATTACGGATGCGGCCACAGGCCGCAATAAACGGACCTCGAGTTCGATGCCGCGATCGTCGGAAAGGGTACTAAAAAACTACAATCGCCATTTTAGACTACGGCCCCGCCTCGAAGTGCTACGCTGCAATTTCCCGGTCGTTTCGGCGGCAACTCCCGGAAATATGATTACTTTTGCGACTCAAAAAACAACAAAATGATACGGGGAGTCCTGTTCGATATGGACGGCGTACTGGTAAACAATACCCAGGCACACGTCAAGGCATTCGAGATATTCTGCGAGCGTTACGGCGTCGAAGATTGGCAGCACAAGCTCCAGACCGCTTTCGGCATGGGTAACGACGACATCATGCGCCTGATCCTGCCCGAAGAAATCATCCGCGAAAAGGGAATGAAAGCGCTCGGCGAGGAGAAAGAAGCCATCTACCGCGAAGTCTATGCTCCGGAAATCCGCCCCGTACGGGGGCTCGTGGAACTGCTCGAAGAGCTGCGCCGTCGCGGAATCCGCTGCGCCGTCGGTTCTTCAGGCTGCCGCGAGAACGTCGATTTCGTCCTCAGCAACTGCGGTATCACCGACTACTTCTCCTGCATCGTCAGCGGCGACCGGGTGACCCGCTGCAAGCCCGACCCGGAAATATACCTGCTGGCAGCCGAAGGACTGCACCTGCCTTCGGCCGAATGCCTTGTATTCGAGGATGCCCGGGTCGGCATCACTGCTGCCCGCCGGGCCGGAGCAGGCCGCATCGTGGCCCTGGCAACGACTCTACCCCGTCATACGCTCGCAACCCAAACGGAAGCCGATGTCGTCATCGACGATTTCGCCTCGATAACCGATCTCAATACTCTGCTATTATGAGCCGTGCCCTCGCCACCATCGCCCTGCTGATCCTCTCCAATACCTTCATGACATTGGCTTGGTACGGGCATATCGCTTTCAAATCCAAAATAGAGCGCTTCGGGATGCTGTCCATCATCCTGCTCAGCTGGGGCATCGCCCTGTTCGAATACTGTTTCCAGGTCCCGGCCAACCGCATCGGCAGCTCCCAACTGGGAGGCCCCTTTTCGATCTGGGAACTCAAAGTGATCCAGGAGGTCATCTCCCTGCTGGTCTTCACGGTCTTCGCCGTCGTCTTCATGAAATCGGACACCCTGCGGTGGAACCATCTGGCGGGTTTCGTCTGCCTGATTCTGGCCGTCTATTTCATCTTCCGCAAATAGCCACTTGGCAAAGCAATGTTTTTCAATGAATTACAGAATTCATTGAAATTTATTTCCGATTTCGTTTGCGAATAATCCCGGAAAAGCAATACCTTTGCACCCGCAAGGTTCGGACTTGGAATCACTTTTCCAAGCCGATTAATAGGGAATGCCGTGAAAATCGGCGACAGTACCTGCTGCTGTGAGTTTCAGCCCCGAAAGGGCGGCTCCGCACACTCTTTGCCACTGGCGATACCGCTGGGAAGGCGCTGCGGAGGGAACGAGTCAGAAGACCTGCCTTGACAATCAGGATTTACACCCGCGGGTTTCGGGTAGAAATCATGCAAGATAGTCTTCTGCGCACTATTTTTCCATGTATTTCTTCATACGTACCCTCGCGTGTAAGTTCCGAAGGAACCTAAACGACAGGAGTATCGATGACCTACGGCTATTTTACGGCTGACATTTCGACGGACGCGGCATACGCCCGCCCCACCGACCTTCGCAAGTCTGCGCTTCGAGCGTTCACCGGAGAGAACTTCCCATCTGCTCCGGCGGACGCTTTTCCCATTTCAGCACCTCCAAAGATTCGAAAATATTCAACCAATAAATCAACTGAACTATGAAAAAAATCTTTACGCTGTTAGCTCTCGCTGCCTGCTGCGCAGCAATGACCTGGGGCTGTTCGGACGACAAGTACGACGACACCGAAATCCGCCAGGAGATCGAAAACCTCAAACAGGAGATCGCTTCGATGAAGGAACAGGTCAACTCGCTCAAGACGATCATCGACGCCCTGAACGAGAACAAATTCATCACCAACTACACCGAAGCGGCAGACGGAAGCTGTACGATCACTTTCAATGACGGCAAGACCATCACGCTGCACAACGGCAAGGACGGCGCAGCGGCTCCGGTCATCGGAATCGCACAGTTCGAAGGCGTCTATTACTGGACGCTGGGCGGCGATGACCAGTGGCTGCTCGACGACGACAAGAACAAGATTCCGGTTGCGGGACAGGACGGCAAAACCCCGACCGTCAACGAGGACGGCTACTGGGAGATCGACGGAGAAACCATCAAAGGCGAAGACGGACAGCCGATCAAAGCGGTCGGCAAGGACGGCGCAAACGGAGACAAAGGTGAAGACGGCGACTCTTTCTTCAAAAGCGTCGTACAGGACGCTGACAACGTAACCTTCACGCTCACCAACGGCGATCAGATCGTTCTGCCCAAAGCCAAGGAGGTGAATTTCGTCATCGAGCGCACATCGCTGACGCTGAAATTCGGCGCTTCGCAGAACCTCGCCGTTACCCAAAAAGGCGTTGAAAACCTCGCCATCGCCAAACCCGACGGCTGGCGCGCCTGGCTCGAAGGCGATGTGCTGACCATCACAGCCCCTGCCAAGGAGAACGTATATGCCGAAACCTCGGGTGAAGTATCCGTCGTAGCCGTAGGTGCGACCGCAACGGTTATAGCCAAGGTTCAGGTACTCGCCACCGATGAAATTCTCGGCGGCGCAAGCGCCGGATCGAGCGACTGGGAAGAGTGGAACTAACGAATAAAAAGACAATTACCGATGAAAAACTACTTATACATATTGTGCGCATTCCTGCTCGCATTCGCAGGATGCACGAAAGATGCGGACGTAGAACCTATCGCCCCCGCCCCTGATGAAAATGCACAGGTCGTGCTGACCGGATTCTCCGGCCGGGGCACCCGCACCGGTTTCGGAGGAGCCGAAGACGGAGCCGTTCCGTTCCTCTGGAGCGCCGGCGACTACATCTGGGCACGCAATACCCGAAGCGAAGCCATCGCCGAAGGCGGCAGCCAGGCGACATTCGTTTTCGAATCCCTCGAAACGGCCGA
>OKTM01000864.1_pt1 | contig 11350 bp, 13 predicted proteins | sample 1606401 | NCBI WGS metagenome assembly OKTM01 (sample SAMEA3879583, study PRJEB24766) | human gut metagenome | biome: human-associated habitat; feature: feces | place: USA | collected 1985/1987 | reverse complement strand
ATCTCATACTACAAACATTTTTCTATATGCGAATCTGTAAAAATATTTACTAATTTCCATAAAATCATTCTACTAACAATAGATTATAATCTTATTTATGCTTTTATCTAAATGCTGCTTGCTTGTATTTGTTCTGTGATAATAATAACTCTTTATATAACTATTCACTTTTTTATCAATATTGAAATGTACACTTTTTGAAACTACAAAAAAAGGACTGATAAACAGTCCCGAAATGTATGGACATCCTTTTACGGAACGTCCCAGTATTTATGTATGCTTTTTGACACCACCTCCTTAAAAATGGGTATAAAATAAAGAAGGTATTTTCAACCTCCTTCTCTGACTACTTATGACTATTAAGAAATGACACCACCTCAACCCTTGATTTATCGTCATGGACGAAGCGGTGTCAATACTTGTAATTTTTGAATCCTTTTAAAACTCTTAGGTGGATTCTAGTTTTTCTAGTGCATTGCTCACTTCTATACTTAATCCTTCTACTCTCCTATATGCTAATTCTCCCATACTTAGGTCATACACTAGTTTCTTTTTCATTTCAGCCTCTATATGAACAGTATTTCTGTATTCATATAATTTGACTAAATCATCTGCCAATCCTTCACTTATCAGATTCAGCTCTAATAATGCTGCTACTTTTTGTTCATAGCGAATTTTAGTTTTATCAACAGCTTGAACCTTATTATAGCATGGAATAATATCTTTTTTATCATGTTCCAGTTCTTTGGCTATTTTTTCCAATTTATGTCCTGGTATTCCAATTTTGACCAAGCGTTCTTGAAACAGAAGATTTTTTACTGTATTCGTTTCCTCAAATAGTTCAAACAACAAATAATTAACAACAGCCTCTTGAATAGACACATACATTATTACCTGTGTCTTTATCTGAGCTAATAAAAGCTCGTCCGAAGCTTGTAAACCCTCAAAGAATTTATAAATTTTTCTCGCATTTATAAATTCTACAATAAGTCTATCTCTCAAACTTTTATTCTCAATAAATGGATAAAAATGTGACTCATACCACTCTTTATTAGGTAAATGTCCTGATATATAATTCTCTAGTTCTTTTTTAGTCTCACTTGTAAATGCCATTTTCTCCTATCTCCTTTGTCGTAATACTTACTTAATATTAATCGATTTTGAGTTTGATATAAAAATCCTGTCCCTACTTTAAGATTGACTTAATTACTGCTTCGAGAGGAACTTTTTATAATAATGCTGTGGCATACTAATATACAGTTACCAAATCAGCTCGAAATGCCTCAACGCATCCTTAATATACTCCACCTTCTCCTGTGGACACCGCTTTACCTCTGGATTCTCTTTCTTAGACTTATTGTAATTCTCGCCTATGTCCAGACCACACATCCGCTTCACCTGTGCAATATAAGAAGTATGCACATTCACACCATACTTATCCTTCACATATTCCTTAATCTTTTAATAAGTAGCCTTTTATTGTGGTGTATAATTCCTCTCTTCTTCAAGCTACATCATAATCTTCTACATATCATTTCGCGACAACAGTACCACCGTCTCGACTGTTGTTTCAGTTTCCAAGGGAAGTTCTTTCACTTCCTCGCCATCAACAGGCACAGGGAAATTGAATACAATCTTCTTTATCCAGCTTCCGTCTTTTCTCTTTTCCGGGAACATCTCAATTCGCTCAATAAAGGCTTTCATAAACTCTTTCTGTTCTGCTTCCGTTGCGGAATGGTAGACTTCATCAAATGCCAGTAAGAGCCGATAAATGTTATCGCCGGAGATTTTCTCCTGCTGGATGCTGCGTATCTGACTTTGCAATTCGCCAATCTGAACTTCGATTTCTTCTATCGTATCATACTGTTCATCATATCGGCGCTGCAAATCCAAAATTTTTCTGTCATAGTGGGCATCGTTGATGTCCAAAGTATCCATCTGACGCTCCAAGCGGCTTTTCGTTCCAAAGGCTTGCTTTAGCTGTCCTTGCAGAACGGCGATCTGCTTTTCCATATCCTCTGTATCAACCGCCGTTCCAATTTTCGCTTGAATTGCTTCTATAAATCGGGGATTGCTGACCATAGCGGAGATGACCTTCGCCACAAATTTGTTGATTTCCGTCTGCTCGATATTCAGCCGGAAGCTGCACTCATGTCCCGTCGGCGTAACCGTATTTTTGCAGTAGTAATAATACCGTGTTTTCTTGTCCTTGCTATGAGCCTTGGCAATATTGCCGTACATACTCTTTCCGCAGCATGGGCATTTCAAGATACCGGACAGGATGTGTGCGTGGTCTGGATTGTTGACCTTTTCCCGCTTAAAGGAATTGATCTTGCGCTTTTCCTGTGCCAGATACCAATCTTCTTCGGAAATGATGGCTTCATGCTGACCATCGTAAACAGGGAACTCCGACTGCTCGACCACGTGCATCTCATTTCTTGTACCTTGCCTCTTTTCGGTTCTCCGTCTGCCATAAGCAATTTTACCCATATAAACGGGATTATCCAGTACGTCCTGCACGAAGTTCCTTGAAAATCCGGGGATGGTGTTATTTTGCCGCAGCTTCTTCACAAACCCGTTGCGGTTGAGATATTTAGCAACTCCGGCAACGCCCTCATTGGTATGGATGTAGCGGTCATAAATAACACGGATTACTTCCACTTCATCCTCCGCAATGACAAGGTTTCCGCTTTCCAATTTGTATCCATAGGGAGCGAAACCGCCGTTCCATTTGCCCTCACGAGCCTTTTGCTCCCGTCCTGCCATTGTCTGTGTGCGGATATTCTCTCGCTCGATTTCCGCCACCGCAGACAGCACGGAAATCATAAGCTTTCCGGCATCCTTGGAGCTGTCAATGCCATCCTCCACGCAAATCAGGTTGACACCAAAATCCTGCATGAGCTGCAAAGAGTTCAGAACATCGGCTGCATTTCTGCCAAATCTGGAGAGCTTAAAGACAAGCACATAGGAAACGCCGTCTTTGCAGTCCTGGATGTCGTTCAGCATCCGTTGAAACTCCTGCCTCCCTTGGATGTTCTTGCCGGAAAATCCTTCGTCAGAATACTCCCCGGCAACGACCATATCCTCGTATGCCGCATACTTCCGCAACTTGTCCCGCTGGGCATCCAAGCTGTATCCGTCTACCTGCATGGAGGTGGACACTCTCGTATATAGATAACATTTAAGTTGCTTCTTTTTCAGAATCGCCACCTCCTTCGCTCATTTCTTTTACCATCAATCCCTCGTTGCGGATATAATACTCCAAAAGTCTAAGCACATAATCCGGTGCATGGCGGTTGTCCAATTCCCACTCGGTCATAGTCCGGTAAGGAATATGGACGAGCTTGCAAAAATCTTTCCGGTTCAGTCCTGTGCTTTCACGCAACTTAATAATTCTGTTTTTACAATCCATTCGTCTTTTCTCCCAAAAAGCAAAAATACACGTTGCGTACATATTATAGCATAGCCGCAACAAGTACGCAACGTGTAAATTGTAAATTTTTACGCAGCCTTATCCGTCAAAGGCTGCGCTTGCTTATCATCCTTGGAACACTCCACCGTTTGCGGTGTATCCTGCTCTAATTTATCCAAAACCTGATGCCCGTACTTCTGGAGCATCTGGCTCATAACATCCACACAGCGGTCAAATGCCGCATTATATTTCGCTTCCTCATAATATTTCTTCAATAGGCGATTCCTCCATCAAAGTTCCATATCCTGTCCACGCTTCCGGTCAGGGTGTTTGTGTTCCTGCGTTTCCTTTCCTCTGATGAGGATAGAATTGATAAAAGCCCGAACCCTTTCGGATGCAATTTCCAGTGCATCCAGAAAAGGCTGGGCTTTCTGTTTCAGTTCCATATATTTTTCGTTTACTGCTTCATACCGCTGTTTCCAGATGGAAACCGTCTTTTCAGCGGAAGCCAGTTTCTCCTTCAAGCGCTTGTTGTCAGCATTGGCGATAATGCCGTTGACCGCATAGCGTTTGAGCGTGTCGCACTCATCCGGTGTCAGCGTGATATTATTTCCGAATGTGGCTTTCTTTCCCATCGTTTCAATCTCCTGCACCGTCAGAGCAACGGTCTTTGCTGTTTTGGTTTCCTTTTGCAGAGCTTCCAGTTTCTTTTTCTGTTTCTCCGTGGCATCTTTGGCATTCTCCAACCCCCGCTCCGCCTGTGCCACCTGTTCGGTCATAGCTTCCAAACGCTGCTGTTCAGCCTGAACCTTGAACTGTGTCACTGTCAGATGTTCCTCGGTGCTGCCACGCTCTCCACGCTCCACATCGGTATATCCGGCATTTCGCATGAAATGAAAAAAGTCATCCTGCAACACACTGTAGGACGACTTCAAAATCTTTTTTCCTTTTGCGTTCAACATTGGATTACCATCCTTGTCAAGCACCGGCTTGGACTCCCATTTTTTACTGCGGCTGACCTGCGTGATCGTTTCCTTTACCGTTCCCCGGAGGGATTCATCCTTACATCGCTTCGACCACAGAATTTGCTTCTCTACCACCGGGATATAAACCACATGAAGGTGGTAGTGGTACACATCTTCGCCCAGAGCTTCGGACATTGCCCGGTTGCGCTCGTCGGCGTGCATGACCGCCGAAAGAATGTACTGCTCACCGCCGACGATTTTGATTGCAGCTTTGTAGGCATCGGAGTAAAATTGTTTTGCAAACTCATAGTCGCCGTGGTTATAGAAGTACGCGGAGTTGACGTCGAAGATCAGCTCTCCGAATTTCTCAGCATCCGCTTTCAGACCGCGTGTTGAGATCGCACCGTCGGAGCGCATCTGCTCGAACATCTCCTTATACCCGGCGGTTGGTGTTTTGAAACGGACGTTATATTGTGTCCGTTCGGGAACGATATCCTGATTGACATACGATGATTTTTCGCGCTCGTTGTGTGCTTGCGCGTTGCCGATGTCTGCGTCTTTCATTCTTGCGTTTCTTGTGATTTCAGATTGTGCAGGACGAGGGCTTTCGGAGAGGCACTTCTGCGGAAGTGTAATAATTTACTATGATACTTTCATCCTGCGGCTGCAAAGTATCGTGGGCTCTCCGAGGGGGTATGCGGCTTCTGCGGAAGCCTCTGCCGGTTTTGCGACTTGCAGTGTGGATACAAACCGCAAAAACCGGCGTGGTCAGCAGCTTATTTGCAGGCGTCCTCTGCGCATAATCTTCTGCCCACATCCATCTCAAACTCTGCAGATTTTTTCGATGGGGACGAGGGACGCGAGGGGATAGCAGCCAATGCGCTGCCTTGTCTGCCAGCAACAGGAGCGTGACACGCTCCTGTCACAGCTCCCATGGAGGAACAGTCCACCGATAGCTCTGCGGAACGCCGCGCCGGTCAAGGTATTCCTGCCGTGCCTGCTCCCGTTCTTCCTTGGTCGGTGCCGTCTTATACCGGGAATAGAGCTGCCGGTTCAGCATGGCGTCGAGCTTCTGCTCCAAGCCCTGACGGATTTCTTCTTCGTAGTCATCCTCACCCCGCAGATGGTACATGGCGAGGTCGATGAACAAATCGTAGGGGATTTGTATGGTCTTCATTCTGCTTCGCTCCTTCTTGAGATAGTCCGGGGAATAGCTTTCGCCGCTTGACTTGGTGTGCTGCCGTATCTCGTTCTGCCAGTCGATCACATCACGGGCGGTGATTTCCGAGAGCTTGCGTTTTTTGAAATACGGCAGAATCTTTGTGCGGATGATATGCTCCTTGCTGAGCCATGTGTTGAGCTTCAGCTTGGGCTTGACGTCTTTTTCGTAAAGCGCCACAAAGCTCTCGAAGCTCATATTGACATCAGCCTGCTTCTGCATCAGAAACTCGCGTTCCCATGCCTGAGCCTCTTTCTTGGTCGCAAAGCCGCGCTTTAATTTCTGCTGGCGCTCACCGCGCCAGTCGGTATAGCGAAACTGCACATACCATGAGCCGTTCTTCTTGTCCTTAAACGCTGCCATTCAATTCCCTTCTTTCCTTCGATTCTCTCGTTCCGTAGAACTTCTCGTGGAAGAACTTGCGGTCGATCCTGCCTGCAATGGTGATGCAGCCGGTCTTTCGCAGCTCTTCGTTCAGCTCACGGATGAGCTTATACGCATACGGAACCGATACGCCAAGCTCTTCCGCAACTTCATTTACTCTCATAAAAATTTCTCCTGCCATAGGAAAAATACCTTCCTTTCCTGATTTGTGGTTGATTGCTTCGCCGTTCTATCCGCAGGACTCTGACAGGCAACCCTTTTCGGCGCTGTGCCGTTTTCTTTCCTCTTTGGCACGCTCATTTCATCGCTTGCTTCCCCGGAGAAAGTATCCCTTGGACGGTCATTCAGTTTTGCGGTTTTTGGATTTCACCCCCTCAATTTACAACGGACATTTTTTCTGCATTTGTTGACTATCCTTATTGTAAAATTTCTATGAATTAAGCTAATATGCTTAAATTGTAGCTATTGTACTATACATATTAGTTTAAGTTAAGTTGGTTTGCAGGAAAATATTAAATAAATTTGTTTAGATTTTTCTTGACGAAATTAAACATATCTGCTATACTTGTTATCAAAGACAACCGACACAGGAGATGGCTATTATGGCGATTGGTGAACGCATCCACTTTTTCCGCACGATGCGGGGTATGACGCAGAAATACCTTGGCATGGCGCTGGGCTTTCCGGAGAAATCCGCAGATGTCCGCCTTGCGCAGTACGAGAATGGTTCCAGAACGCCCAAAGCGGACGTGACCGCTGCGCTGGCACATGTGCTTGACGTTTCGCCCAAGGCGCTAGACGTACCGGACATTGACTCCTATGTGGGGCTGATGCACACGCTGTTCACGCTGGAAGACCGCTACGGTCTTGAGGTCTGCGAGTGTGAGGACGAGGTGCATCTGCGCGTCCACATTCACAAAGGACGCGACGCAGCGGAGCTTCACAAGATGCTTTCCGCATGGGGGGCGGTTTCCGCCAAGCTGAAAGCGGGGGAGATCACCAAAGAAGAATATGACCGCTGGCGTTACCGCTATCCTGAACTCGACACCTCCGGTCAGTAGCACAAGATCATGCCGTCGCAGGAGCTGAGTGAACTGCTCCTTGCTGATCTCAAGGAACATAGCGAAGAATAACAAAAGGCTCTGCCGACCTTCTTTTACAGAAAGTCAGCAGAGCCTTTTTCGCTCTCAATATAGGATTGGATGCGATAGCAAACCTGCAAACCATTCGCTCGCCAAAACAAGAACAAACAAAATGGCTTTAGTATCTGCTATCATTTTGCTATCAAACAGGAAATGAGCTTTTCAAAAAGTGAGTGTTTTCAAGGCTTTACAGCCCCTCATGTTCACTTTTTCCTCATTCAAACTCAATAGTAGCAGGCGGTTTGGTGGTATAGTCAAAGAGTACGCGGTTGATGTGCTTAACCTCATTGACGATACGGTTAGCAGCAGTGGTAATAGTTGCCGGCGGCAGCATGGTTACTTCTGCAGTCATGAAGTCGGTGGTAGTTACCGCACGCAGAGCGATAGCATAATCATAGGTACGCTCGTCGCCCATAACGCCAACGCTACGCATATTGGTCAGAGCTGCAAAGTACTGGCTCGGACGCTCGCTCATCGGCAGCTTGTCTACCTCTTCGCGATAAATTGCATCTGCATCCTGTACGATAGCAACCTTTTCCGGAGTTACATCGCCGATGATGCGGATTGCCAGACCTGGTCCCGGGAACGGCTGACGTGCTACCAGGTTTTCAGGCAATCCAAGCTCACGGCCGGATTGACGAACCTCGTCCTTGAACAGGTCACGCAGAGGCTCAACGATTTCCTTGAAATCAACAAAGTCAGGCAGACCGCCAACATTATGATGGCTCTTAATGGTTGCAGATTCGCCGCCGAGGCCGCTTTCTACAACGTCAGGATAAATGGTGCCCTGTGCCAGATAGTCAACAGCACCGATTTTTTTAGCTTCTTCTTCAAATACGCGAATGAATTCTTCGCCGATGATTTTACGTTTTCCTTCCGGAGCAGTTACGCCTGCCAGCTTGCTATAGAAGCGCTCGCGTGCGTCAACGCAGATGAAGTTAATATCGAACTGACCGCCTTCACCGAAAACAGCGCAAACCTCTTCACGCTCGTTTTTGCGCAACAGACCATGATCTACAAATACGCAGGTCAGCTGCTTGCCGATAGCCTTAGCCAGCATAGCGGCACAAACGCTGGAGTCAACACCGCCGGAAAGTGCGCACAGCACCTTGCCGTCGCCAATTCTTTCTTTCAGCTCAGCAACAGTCTGCTCTACGAAGGAATCCATTTTCCAGGTGCCTGCACAGCCGCAAACGTTATAAACGAAATTGCTCAGCATCTTGGTGCCGTTTTCGGTATGCAGAACCTCGGGATGGAATTGTACGCAATACAATTTACGTGCTTCATCCTCAGCAGCAGCAACTGGGCAGTTCGGAGTGCTGGCAACAATCTTGAAGCCAGGAGCTGCGGTTTCGATATAATCGTTATGGCTCATCCAGCAAACATTCTTCTCGGAAAGGCCGGCGAACATCGGGCTGGTAGTGTCGATGTCAACAACGGTTTTGCCGTATTCGCGCTCGGGAGCTACGCATACATGACCGCCGAGCATGTGCATCATCAGTTGGCTGCCGTAGCAAATGCCCAGAACAGGTACGCCCCAGGTATAGATTTCCGGATCAATAGTAGGAGAATCCTCCAGATAAGCACTGTTAGGACCGCCGGTAAAAATAATTCCTTTAGGATTTTTAGCCTTAATTGCTTCCAGGCTATGCTTATAGGATACGATTTCGCAGTACACACCGCTTTCACGTACGCGTCTTGCGATTAACTGGTTATACTGCCCGCCAAAGTCAATTACGAGCACCATTTCTTTTGCATTATTTTGCATCAATCCTTCACTCTCCTTCAAAAATAAACATGCTGCTTACATAGCAGTTATGTAAAAAATTATACGTTTTTAATATATTATAGATTACCATAAACGGCATGAAAATGCAATGAAAATGCTATTTCAGCGTCATAACGTCTTGTTCTGACCTAAGTATACATCCTACTGCTCTTAAAACGTGCTTTGCTGCAATAAATAACAGTAAGCCTAAATACAAACATCCCATATTTAAATATCATTAATGACTGCTAAATTGAAATTTACAAATCTTTCAGAAAATGCTATAATATTTTTTAGGTATGTCACAAGGCTACCTAGGGAGTATTGGCTGACAGAAATTCTAAAAAATCTGACAGCACCTATTTTAGGAGGGATATAATGCAGCAAAATGCAGATGTGAAGGATTTAGCACAAAAAGTGATAAATCAAAACAAATCACAAAACAACAAAAGTCAATTTATTCTATGGATGGGCGCATTGGTAGTCGGTGCCATTCTCGGTTATATGGGAATCAAACCCCTGAATGAATTATTCAATTTCATCGCTACCGTTTATACACGCCTCTTCCAATTTATCGCCGTACCTACCATTGCTTTAGCCGTAATTACCACATTGGCTGCTTTGGGAAGCAAAAAAGAAACCGGCCAAATTTTTGCTCACGCCGTAGTTTACACCTTTTTGACTACTGTTTGTGCAGCAGGCATCGGTCTTGCTATCTATCTTTGGGTAGCTCCCGGCAACCTGCCGGCAGAAATTGTCGGCAGCGGCATGTCCAATGTACCGCAAAATCTTGGCAAGTTAAGCTACTATGACCACATTTTAAATGTTATTCCTAACAACATGCTGCAGCCGTTCCTCGCTGGCAACGTGCTTTCCGTAATGCTGATTGCTGCTGCTATGGGTTTAGGTCTGGCATTTATGCCTAAAACCGAAAACAGAGAAGCTCTGCTGAAAGCAGTATTAGGCTTCCAGGAGCTGTTGTTCACTCTTATTAAAGCGTTGCTGTTCGTACTGCCTCTCGGTATCCTGGCATTCGCAGGTCAGCTTTCCGCACAGATTGAAGCCGGCGTAATCGTTGGCGCTCTGGGCAAATACACTCTGGTTATCATGGCCAGCAACTGTGTTCAGTTCTTCATCGTTCTGCCTATCTTCCTGCTTGCAAGAGGCCTGAACCCGATTGATGTATTCAAGAAAATGTCTCCAGCAGTCGCTGTTGCACTGTTCACCAAGAGCTCCGCAGGCACCCTGCCTGTAACCATGGCGTCCGCTGAACAAAACATGAAGGTTAACAAAGCTGTTTCCCGCTTTGTACTGCCTATCTGCACCACCATCAACATGAACGGCTGCGCTGCCTTCATCTTGATTACTTCCATTTTTGTAATGCAGAATGCAGGCTTTGAGCTGTCCATGACCACCATGCTTACCTGGCTGCTGGTATCCGTACTGGCTGCTGTAGGTAACGCAGGCGTACCGATGGGCTGCTACTTCCTCACCCTGTCCCTGATGAGCGGCATTGGCGCTCCTATCGGTATCATGGGTATCATCCTGCCAATTTATACAATTATCGATATGGTTGAAACCGCAGAAAACGTTTGGTCCGACTCCTGCGTTTGCGCAATGACCGACCACGACCTCAAAGGCAAAATTGCTGAAGAAGAATAAGCCATAAAGCAAATAACTGCTAATTCGCTATGAATTAGCAGTTATTTTTTTGCAGGAAAAAAACGCCGTCAGATAAATATCTGACGGCGAAAAATTCATATTACCGGACTTAGCAGTAAAACTTAATCTGTTCAACCTTAAAATGCTTTTTCCATGCTGTGCAAATCATAAAAAACTGCGCTTGAACTATTTCTAAAAGCTCAGACAGGTCTTTTCTAGGAATACGCTCAGGATTACTATCTAAAATACAGCCACCATTTCTTGTCAACCATATTTTAGCAGCATTCTTACTGGGTGTTCCTTTAGAAATATGCACATGTATAGGCTCATCATTTTCATTTGACCAAAAATAAACCTTATATCCTAAAATAGTAAATAAATTAGGCAATCTTTAGTCCTCCGTTCGCACCGTACTTATAGAATAGGTGCGCATTGCTATGCATAAATTCGTCAAACAGTTTCATCTCTTCATCGGAGAAGCCTTCACGTATAAGCCAAGTATATGAAGGCAATTGACATCTGGCTGTATCAAAGCCATTTTCAGTAGGTCTTTCGAAATGAACCTCTACTTTTTTTATGCCATCCTCTTCGAATACATTAGTATAAACAATTTCTGTTCCATCAGCAAGAGTCATATAAGGATATACCATATTATACACCTCCATGAAATTATACTAAAAACGCCGTCAGATAAATATCTAACGGCGAAAAATTCATTGGAGCTGGCAATAGGAATCGAACCCACAACCTGCTGATTACAAATCAGCTGCTCTGCCATTGAGCCAAGTCGGCAATTTG
>OKTM01000841.1_pt1 | contig 11591 bp, 8 predicted proteins | sample 1606401 | NCBI WGS metagenome assembly OKTM01 (sample SAMEA3879583, study PRJEB24766) | human gut metagenome | biome: human-associated habitat; feature: feces | place: USA | collected 1985/1987 | reverse complement strand
TTGTAATCTGCGCTTCTGCCGTGGATCTGATAGAACTCGCTGATCTTCTCATCGGTTCTCCAGATGGAGGACAGACACGTTGTCTCGGTTGTCATAACGTCCACACCGATCCGGTAATCTGCGCTTAAGGAAGATACGCCAGGTCCTACGAACTCCATAACTTTGTTCTTTACGTAACCATTTGCAAAGACTGCACCGATGATGGCAAGTGCAATATCCTGCGGTCCTACGCCCGGCTGCGGTGCGCCTGTCATGTAAATTGCGATCACTCCCGGCATAGCGATATCATATGTTTTGGAGAGAAGCTGTTTTACCAGCTCCGGTCCGCCCTCGCCCATGGCCATGGTTCCGAGTGCACCGTAACGGGTGTGGGAGTCGGATCCGAGGATCATTTTTCCGCCGCCGGCAAGCATCTCGCGGGCAAACTGATGAATTACTGCCTGATGAGGCGGTACATAGACGCCGCCGTACTTTTTCGCACAGGTAAGACCAAACATGTGGTCATCTTCGTTGATGGTTCCGCCGACTGCGCAAAGGGAGTTGTGGCAGTTGGTCAGCACGTACGGTACCGGGAATTTTTCCAGTCCTGACGCGCGCGCGGTCTGAATGATTCCAACAAAAGTAATGTCATGCGATGTAAGTTTGTCAAATTTGATCTGCAGATTTTCCATGTTGCCGGAAACATTGTGGTCTTTTAAGATTCCATAGGCAATGGTTTCTTTTGCAGCATCCGCCGGACACGGCACAGCGCCGGTACGCGCTTTGAGTTCCGCGCGGCCTTCTTCTGTATCCGGGATGATATCGATTCCGTTGACAAGGTATGCACCTGTGTTCAGTAATTCAATCATGTCGTTCCTCTCCTCTTGTTGTTGATAAAATGTCAGGGTCAAAAAATCTTTTGACCCCTTCGATACCCGGATTGCTCCGTGCTTTGCACTCCCGCAATCCTGTACGGCTCTGAACGGTTTTACAGATTTTCGCTGTTGTTCATATACGTCATGTAGCTTACGACCATCATGGCAATTTTAAAGGTCAGCGCATCGTCAAATTTACGAATGTCGAGTCCTGTGCTCTTCTCGAGCTTCTCCAGACGGTACACCAGAGTATTTCTGTGTACATAGAGCTGACGGGATGTCTCGGACACATTCAGGTTATTTTCAAAAAATTTATTGATTGTGGTCAGTGTTTCCTCATCGAACGTATCCGGCAGATTTTCGCCGAAGACTTCGGTCATAAACATTTCGCACAGCGGAATCGGGAGCTGATAGATCAGACGGCCGATGCCGAGGTTGTTGTATGGTACCACGTTTTTGTCTGCGTAGAAAATTTTTCCTACCTCAAGCGCCATCTTCGCTTCTTTGTAGGAACGCGAAACACTCTTAATCTCGCTGACCGGATTTCCGTAAGAAACACGTACCTGGGACATTGCCTCTGCATTCAGCATATCAACCAGCATTCTTGCGGTCTGGTTCATATCCTCGAAGGTGTCGGTGTCTTTCAGTTCTTTTACAATAATAATGCTCTTCTCATCGACCGCGGTGATAAAATCCTTCGGTCTCGATGCGAACAGGCTCTTTACGGTTTCCTGCGCGCTGATGTCTTTTTCCATCTTCGTTTCTACCATGAAAACAACGCGGCGCACGTCGGTGTCGATGCGCAGCTTTTTCGCACGGTTATAGACATCCACCAGAAGGAGGTTGTCAAGAAGAAGATTCTGGATAAAGTTGTTTTTGTCCAGACGCTCTTTGTATGCAATGATAAGATTCTGAATCTCACATACGGCAACCTTTCCGATCATATATGCATCGTCGCTGCTTCCTTTAGAAATCAGAATATACTCCACATTCTGGTTGTCATATACTTTAAAATAATGATATTCCTGTACAATCTGGCTGTCCGCAGCGGATAATACAAAAGAACGGATGCTTTCTGCATCAATCGCGGTTTCCGGGAATGTGGTCACCAGCAGAACACCATCCGTATTCGTCACACATAAATCAATTCTCGTAATATTTCTTAATTCATCAAGGGTTTTCTGTAATACCTGACTTGATACCAAATCTGCCACTTCCTTTCTCCTGGCGTATTTTACTCCAGGGTGCGTCTTATCTATAACTATAGCTTATTTTTTTCTCATTGGCAACTATTTTTTGCTTCGCAAAAGGAGGGCGGTGCATATGCAAAAAGGACCGGCATCCGAACGGATGTCGATCCTTTTCTCTATGTTTGCGCATACGCGCTGATGTTCATATGGATTAGTTGGTAATGGTGATCTCTGTCTCTTTGTCGAACAGATGAACTTTCTCCATATCCAGAGCAAATTTAACGGTATCACCGCTTCTTGCAGTTGTACGAGGATCTACGCGGGCTGTCATTGGGAAGCCTTCGCAATCGAAGTACAGGTAAACTTCTGCACCTAACAGCTCGTATACGTTGATCTTGCACTCAACTACGCTGTCTTTGGAAGTTTCGATGAACATCTGAGAATCATGTACGTTCTCAGGACGGATACCCATAACAACGGTCTTTCCGTCATATCCGCCGTCGATAACAGCTTTTGCTTTGGAAGCCGGCAGTTTCATGTTGTATTTACCAACAGTAAGAGTAACGTCGTTTCCGTTAACTTTTACTTTTGCATCCAGGAAGTTCATCTGCGGAGATCCGATGAATCCTGCAACGAACAGGTTGCCCGGTGCGTTGTACAGGTTCTGCGGGGTATCTACCTGCTGAACAACTCCGTCTTTCATAACAACGATTCTGGTACCAAGTGTCATAGCCTCGGTCTGGTCATGTGTTACGTAGATGATGGTAGCGCCCAGTCTCTCATGCAGTTTGGAAATCTCGGTACGCATCTGTACACGAAGTTTTGCATCCAGGTTTGACAGAGGCTCGTCCATAAGGAATACTTTAGGATCACGTACGATGGCACGTCCCATAGCAACACGCTGTCTCTGACCACCGGAAAGAGCTTTCGGTTTACGGTCAAGCAGTTTCTCCAGGTCAAGGATTTTAGCTGCTTCTTTAACCTGTTTGTCGATCTGATCTTTCGGAACTTTTCTCAGTTTCAGACCGAATGCCATGTTATCATATACGGTCATGTGCGGATACAGAGCGTAGTTCTGGAATACCATTGCGATATCACGGTCTTTCGGCTCTACATCGTTTACTACTTTATCGTCAATTTTCAGAGTACCATCGGAGATCTCCTCAAGACCTGCGATCATACGAAGTGTTGTAGATTTACCACATCCAGATGGTCCTACGAAGATGATAAACTCTTTGTCAGCGATTTCCAGGTTGAAGTCTTTTACTGCTTCAAAACCGTTCGGATATCTTTTTGTAATGTGCTGTAAAGATAAACTTGCCATTTTTGAATCCTCCCTAAATGAACATCATGCGTTTTATTATGAGTTTTGCATTTGCATCTCTCTTGCTTATGGGACTAGTATACCTTTTCTACCCGCATTCGACCATGCCACAATTACACAAACTTTCCTCCGGCAGATTGGCAATTCTGCTTTCGGATTTTCTCGAACCGTTCTCTTCTGTCCACTTTGCACAAACAAAATGTTCACTCTTATACAAAATGACGAAACGAAAAGTTTATATTCTCTTCATTGCATTTTTCTGAAAAATTCGCTATACTTTTCTATGATGTCTGCCAGCCGGAACGTTAATCGGCGGCACACTTAATTCAACAGAAAAGAGGAACAAATTATGAGTTTTTTCAGCCTGGACAGTAAGTTCTCGCAGATTATGGGCCGTGTCTTCGACCTGATGATGCTGAACATTATTTTCCTTATTATGTGTATCCCGATTGTGACAATCGGCGCCAATTTCACAGCAATGTACTACGTCACGCTGAAGATGATCAAAAATGAGGAGACGTATATCTTCCGTACCTACTGGAAATCCTTCCGCGAAAACTTCAAGCAGGCAACTGCCATCTGGCTCATCCTGCTGGCGGTTCTGATTGTTCTGATTCTTGATCTTCTGCTGGTCATGAGAATGCCGGGTACCATCACCTACCTGCGTTTTGTTTTCCTGGTACTGATCTTTTTCGAGGCCATGGTACTTTCCTATGTATTTCCGGTATTGAGCCGCTTTGACAATACTGTAAAAAACACGATCAAGAACTCCATCCTGATGGCAATCCGCCACCTGCCGTGGACCATCATGATCCTGCTCGTCAATCTCTGTCCGCTGCTGATCTATGTATTCTCCACGACAAAGATTGTCAGCTATCTGATTCTTCTGATGTTCCTTCTGGGCTTTTCCACGGTAGCGCTTGGATGCTCCTGGTTCTTCGTAAACAAAATCTTCCCATTCTATATGCCGGAGGAAGAAAAAGAGGTTCTGACCCCGGAAGAAGAATCCTTGCGGGCACTGGAGGCCATGGACAGACCAAGTCCTCTGACTGAGCACGCTGCGGTCACAGAAGAAAAATCTGATAAAGAGACAGATAATTCGTCAAAATAGCAATTACAAGCAATTCAACTATGAGAAACACGCTCCGCGAGTTTCTCAAGTTATCGCGGCAGTCGCCAAGGTCTCGTGCAAGCACGGACTTTGGCTCGTTACTCGCGTAAATCAAAACGCCCTGCCGGAAACACACAGAATATGTGGTTTCCGGCAGGGCGTTTTTTCTTTCATTTTGTATAGCTCTGAACAGTTATGAAATTTTTATTCTTCTAGATCGTGTCTGAAGAAGGCTTTTCCAGATCTTCTTCCGGCATTTCCGGCTTTGCTGTGTACCCGGAAGCCTCCGGCTTTTTCTCTTTTACAGCCTCATCAAACGTAATCGTCACCTTGAACAGATCGCCATCCAGATAAATATCAAACGTGCCATGCTGCAGAACGGTCAGGTTCTTTGCAATGGAAAGCCCTAAACCACTGCCCTCCGTACTTCGGCTGACGTCACCGCGGATAAACCGCTCCGTCAGCTCATCCGCCTCACAGTTCAGCGCATTTTCTGATATATTTTTGATGGAAAACTGTATTTTCCCATCCTTCCGGATCGCGTCCACATAAACTCTTGTCCCCGGCATCGCATACTTGCAGACATTTACGTACAGGTTCTCAAGCACGCGCCAGATGCGGCGGCTGTCCGCACGGATCAGAAGCGGTTCCGGCTGAAGAATACAGATCAGATCAAGATTACGGCTTTCAAACCGCTCGGCAAACTCTCCGTTCACCTGCTGTACAAGTTCGTTCAGGTTCAGGTTCATAAATTCCAGTTTAATGTTTCCGGAACTGATCTTCGATGCCTCGACAAGGTCCTCCGTCAGCTGTTTCAGGCGCTGTGATTTTTCGTCGAGTACGCGGATATAATCTTTCGCTTTCTCGTTTTCAATATTTTCCCGTTTCAGCAGATCGACATAATTAATAATAGAAGTAAGCGGTGTCTTGATATCGTGGGATACGTTGGTGATCAGATCCGCTTTTAAGCGCTCGCTCTTCATCTGCTCCTGCACTGCCGCTTTCATTCCCTCTCCGAGCGAATTGACAATTCCGGCAAGCTGAAGGTTGTCTTCCCCCGGCAGCTCCGTCAGGTCAATCTTGTAATCCAGATCGCCCGCAGCAATCTCTTTTAAGCCATGTTCAATCTGTTTTCTTCCGGATGCCTCGCGCAGCAGAAGAAGCAGCACTGCGGCATCCATCACCAGGGTAAGGAATACGCCGAACATTCCGAAGCCGCAGCAGAGAATGATCTGCACGCCGCAGAAAACGCAGAACATAAGGATCGTTCGCTCCGACTCCTGTCTGCCTTCATAGAAGGTTCTTCCGGCAGACACGATCCGGTGGCCGACGCAGTACAAAAACGACTGTTTCCAGACGTTGCGTGCTTTGATCCGGCGCACCAGTGAGCAGTACGGAATCAGTGTGATCAGAAATCCGGCGAGGATGCCCGATGCGGCCACCAGGCTTCGCCATGTATCTGCTTCATTTCCATAGGATCCGCTGTAGATGTAGTTTCCGTCAAAATTCTGGATATAATGAACGCCGCCGTAGGAAAGTTCGATGCAGACAGCAACGATTCCAACTGCTCCCATCACAATCAGGATGGCGGCTGCAGCTGCGATTTCCGTGTACCACTGATCGAAAAAGTAAAGGCGGATTTCTTTGTTTTTTCCATTTCTTCCTGCCTGCAGTGTGAACAGGACCAGGCAGACCAGCGTTCCGATTCCGCCAACTGCAATCATCAGAAGAAGGAGCTGCATTTTCGGAAGCCACTGGCTGTAGATCTCACTGTACTGGGAGAAATAGTCGCTTGCTGCCAGATCCGGATCCAGTGCAACAAAGATCTTCTGATAATTATCTGCAATCTGATTGTTCAGCAGATAGCTTCTCGCTGCTTCCACGGCCGGGCTGTTTTTTCTTGTTGCATAAGAACGGACTTTGTCGGCACCGCCGGTCCGGTCAACAGCAAAGGCGAACGGATAGGGCGATTTCTGCGCAATGGCTATTGTGTAACCATTTTTCCAGGAATCCACATTCGTATAGATATTTCCTTCTTTATCCTCCAGACAGTACCAGAGATTGTCATCGTCCGCATCGACGCTGATGCCGCTCTCCTGGTTTTTAAAAGCAGCAACTTCTTCCGTGACCCCGGAAAGTGTCATATACAGATCGCGGATGGATACCTTTTTCAGATTTGCCGCCGCGTACTCATAGAGGTACGTTCCCGCTTTCGTTTTCTGCGTTTCCAGGCTCATTCCCTGATCGTATAGATACAAAAACTGGGAGGAAACATCAGCAGGATCAATTTTTTTCTCTTTCAGGCTTTTCACTGCATTATCGGAAGGAAAGTAGACCTCGCCGTCCGGGGAAAAGCTGTCAAACGTCTCTGCATCTGCCGCGCTCACTTCTTCGGTGAGTGCGGCTACATCCGTCTCTTCTGTTTCCTGGCTCACGTCAGTTCCATCTTCGTATGCAAGATAGGCTTCTTTGTCAATTCCGGCATCGTTCGTCGCATAATTGTCCGCAGTATACGCTGCCACCTCATTGAGGTCTGCGCTGCTGCCGTCATCGTACATCTTGACAAGCTGGTCAATGGTGTACGTTGTACTTATCCCGCCGCTTCCCTCTCCATCGGTTGCAAAGGCACGGTAATCAATCTCTTTTGTTCCGTCGTATCGACCGTTTGTGCCGAATTTACTCATATCATTATAGTAGCTCATGACGTTATGAAGCTGCCGCTGCACCAGTGTGCCGCATGCGGTGGTTTCTTCAAACGCATACTTTTTTGCTGCCGCATTCGGCGTCAGGCCGACGCTGGAAAGCATCAGTGTCTGAATGCCCCCGAACAGCGCACTGGCGGCAAAAACGATCAGCAGAAGAAAAACGATCAGCTTCCCCGTCAGGCTGTAGAGTTTTCGTTCTTTCACAATTATTCACTCCTTATTATTGTTTCTCAATCTTATACCCAATTCCCCATACAACTTTCAGATAGCGCGGCTCCTTCGGGTTGATTTCGATTTTCTCACGGATGTGACGGATGTGGACCGCAACGGCGTTGTCCGCACCGATCGCCTCCTCGTTCCAGATGCTCTCGTAGATCTGTTCAATCGAAAATACCTTGCCTGGATTTTTTACCAGCAACAGGAGAATATTGTATTCGATCGGGGTCAGTTTGACTGGTTCGCCCTCGACGCTTCTTTTAAATCGTCGTTGACGAGAAGACCCCCGACCTGATACACATTTTCTCCGTCGTCCGCCGGAAGATTTCCAAGTTTCGTGTAGCGCCGCAGCTGAGATTTCACCCTCGCCACCAGCTCGAGCGGGTTGAACGGCTTCGTCACGTAATCATCCGCGCCGATGTTCAGTCCCAGAATTTTGTCTACGTCCTCTGATTTCGCAGACAGAATAATGATCGGAATACTGCTCTTTTCTCTGATTTTCAGCGTCGCACGAATGCCGTCCAGTTTCGGCATCATCACATCAATAATCAGAAGCTGAATTTCCTCCCTCTCGAGCATCTGGATAGCCTGCATGCCGTCATATGCTTTCAGCACATGATAGCCCTCCTGGGTCAGATAAATCTCAATGGCGTCTACAATCTCTCTATCATCATCACATACTAAAATGTTGTACATTTCTTCTTTCTCCACCTTTCATTTTTTCTTTTCCGGCACTTTTTTTCCGCGCCGGACCTCCCACATGATTCAAAGATGATTGTACCGCAAATTCCCTCAAGTTGCCAGATGTCTTTTGTTTTCATCCTTACTGTACCAAAGGAATCTTTAGGTCCGCAAAGGAAAATCTTAAGTTTCTATAAAGTTTTGTCTGTGAATTCAGAGCTCAAACATTTTTTAGACAATTGCAATTATTTTCTTAGCACATCCTGCTTGCCGTCTATGCGGATCTCAATAATTTAAAGATCATCAACGACCGGTACGGGCATGAAGAAGGGGACTTCTCCATCCGCCTTGTCGGACAGTTTCTGCAGGATTCCATCGGCAAACGCGGTGTCTGCGGACGCATCGGCAGCGATGAATTCGCATGTCTTGTTCCGTGTTCCGACGAAACAATGTCCAGGGATCTGTACCGGACGCTGCACTCCGCATTCGACATTTTTAATAGAACGAACGAAAAAGCATATAATATTACCGTTTCCACCGGCTTTTATCTGCTTCCGAAAGACATGGATTCCACACTTCCGGAGATGCTCGCGCATGCGGATGCAATGCTTTACGAGGAGAAACAGAAACGAGATAAGAATGTTGCAAAAATTTTACCAAAATAGGAATTGATTTTTTTCTGGAAAGCAGTTAGAATACTTGAGGGATGATTTTTGAATCCCGTATTTCAAGCGAAACAGACCGGCAAAAACGGCTGTTTGATCAAAAAATTTCTAAAAAAAGGCAGGTGAACAGAATGGATAGTTGTGATTCTCATGGGCGAAGTACCAGCATAGGACGGGAACCGGAAAATATGCAGGATGACGGCCATCCTTCTGTCCTGCTTTAATCTTAAATATTTTCCCTTCTTATCCTATGAAAACCCGAAGTAAGACACATGATCCAAACCAGTTTTGAAACGTAATTCTCTGGTTCTTTTTTCGTGTGCTTTTACTGCCCTGTGAGGGTTCCAACATGCTTTTTCGCACCGACAGCACGCATGTTTTTTTCTGCTGTCAAAAAAAAGAATGGAGGATAACGAAAAAATGGAAAAACGAGTACAGGATTATACCCAGGAGATCCTGGATACAATCCGCAGTAACTCTTCTCCGGCTGTCATGGGCAGCCGCCTGGAAGATTACCACGAAAATGACCTGGCAGATGTTCTGCCGCTTTTAACGGTTCCGGAGCGATGCAAACTGTACCGCATTCTGGACACGGACATGCTGTCCGATATTTTTGAGTATGCTGAATCCGACAACGTAGCCGAGTACCTCGAAGAGATGGATGTCAAAAAAGCCGCTTCCATCCTCTCCAAAATGGAGACCGATGCACTGGCCGAGGTTCTGCAGAAACTCGACAAAGCAAAGAAAAAACTTCTGATCGAACTGCTCGATCCGGAAGTACGCCACGATATTGAGATGATCGCCTCCTTCGATGAAGATGAAATTGGTAGCCGCATGACGACAAACTGCATCATCATCCGCGAGGATCTGAATGTCAAACAGGCGATGAGCAGCCTGATCGATCAGGCCGCAAAGAACGACAACATCTCTACCATCTTTGTTGTCAATGCGCAGCAGAAATTTTACGGAGCGATCGATCTGAAAAACCTGATCATCGCAAGACGCGACGAGACGCTCGAGGATCTGACCGTAACTTCTTACCCGTACGTATATGCAGAGGAGCCGATCAACGAGTGTATCGAAGAACTGAAGGATTATTCCGAGGATTCTATTCCGGTCCTCGACAATGACAACCGCCTGCTCGGTGTCATCACATCATCAAACATCATCGACCTGGTTGATGATGAGATGGGTGAGGACTACGCGATGTTCGCAGGTCTGACCGCAGAGGAGGATTTAAAAGAGCCGTTAAAAGACAGTATGAAAAAACGTCTTCCATGGCTGATCATCCTGCTCGGTCTTGGCATGCTGGTTTCTTCTGTAGTCGGTATTTTCGAACAGGTTGTCACAACCCTTCCGATCATCATGACCTTCCAGTCCCTGATCCTCGACATGGCCGGAAACGTTGGTACCCAGTCCCTGGCTGTTACCATCCGTGTCCTGATGGATGAGTCCCTGACCGGAAAACAGAAATTACAGCTTGTTTTCAAGGAAATGCGCATCGGTTTCTGCAATGGTCTTCTGCTTGGTGTTCTGTCCTTTGCTGTCATCGGACTTTTCATCTTCTTATTCAAGGGAAAGACCATGATGTTCGCATTTTCCGTTTCCGCCTGCATCGGCATCGCACTGCTGCTGGCAATGCTGATTTCCAGTGCCGTCGGCACCTGCATTCCGCTGTTCTTCAAAAAGATCCACATCGATCCGGCGGTTGCTTCCGGTCCGCTCATCACGACGGTCAACGACCTTGTCGCTGTCGTTACATTCTATGGCCTGAGCTGGCTGTTCCTGATCGAGATGCTGCATCTCGCAGGCTGATCTTTTGATACGACTGAAAAATTTTTAAGAGGCAGATATCAACTTTTTCTGGTTTCGGAAAAAGCTGATATTTGCCTCTTATCTTTTCTCTTCCCTTCTTTACATTCCAAACAGAAACCGATATAATAGCAGGTAACGGTGCTTTTATGCTTTGACGTTTCACAGTGCCGCAAATATTTTGAAATGAGGGTTTTTGAAAACATGATTGTCAATCTCATCACCACAGTCTACAACTTTCTCTGGGGCGATCTTTTTACGATTCCGCTCCCGGGCGGCGGCAGTCTCGGAATCTCCCTTTTGATTCTTCTGCTGATCCCAACCGGCATCTATTTTACGATCCGGACACGTTTTCTTCCTATCCGTCTGTTCCCGGACATGATCCGTGCCCTGTCGGAAAAGAAAAATGAAAAAAGCAGTGGTAGGGCCCTATCTGCACAGCCACGGCACTAGCAGCACCTTGTCAAAAAAATGGATAAAATTATACGCCACTTCCTCTCCCTTACGCTCGAGCTAGCTATCTCTTCCTCTGGATTAAAAAAAGAAAACCACCTGTATAATCCAAGAAGTGAGGAGCCAGCTGCCTAAGTCGAGTCGCTTGAGCCGGCGACTAAAGCCTTATGAGGAGAAAACCTGGCCTTGTAAGTACTAATCCGACCAGGTCCCGTCCCATACATTAAGGGATACCCTGTTTTTGAGCTGACCCTTGATAAGGAACAGGGCCTAAACAGTTCGAAAGAACGTCAATCTTCCACCACCTCTGGAAAGAAATCGCTGGTGCTCGATCGAGTGGTAACAGGGCAGGGATTCTCCGCAATGATATTTTCAGGAAAAAAAATGGCGGGACGGGAATCTATCTAAGGTTAAAGAGCTGAGTCTAGCGAATGAAAGAGTGTGCCGGGATGATAAGTTGGATATGGATCAGCCATTCAAGGGTGTCCGGCTTAGGACAGTATGGATTCCCTTTTTCGGGCAACTTGTACGTGATTGACTCGCGGACTGGATGAGACCATTCACTCACGGAAAACTCGCG
>OKTM01000834.1_pt1 | contig 11671 bp, 10 predicted proteins | sample 1606401 | NCBI WGS metagenome assembly OKTM01 (sample SAMEA3879583, study PRJEB24766) | human gut metagenome | biome: human-associated habitat; feature: feces | place: USA | collected 1985/1987 | reverse complement strand
ATTGGTAATACGATGTTCGTTATAGATGTCATGTCGCGAGTGCCTGTATATGAACAGATTATAAATCAGGTTGAGGAGCAGATAATGACTGGAATTCTTAAAGAGGGAGATAAAATGCCATCTGTAAGAAGTCTGTCAGTTAAACTGTCAACTAATCCTAATACAATTCAGAAAGCGTATTCAGAGCTGGACAGAAGACAGATGATAGTCACAGTTCCGGGTAAAGGGTCATTTATATCGCCTGACGCACTTGAAGCTTTGGGAGTTAATGTAAGGGAGAAGATTCCTAAGTTAAACCAGATTGTAAGGGAGCTTGCATTAGCAGGTATTTCTAAAGATGAGATTATTGAAAATGTTAATAAGGTATATGAAGAAATAGAATAAATAAGGGAGGGCTTGTGATGATTAAGGTTAAGGAAGTCAGCAAGAATTTTGAAGACTTTGTTGCACTTGATAATATTACTTGTAACATCAGTGACGGCTGTATATACGGAATGGTCGGCTCTAATGGTGCAGGAAAGTCAACATTTTTAAGAGTTCTTGCAGGTATATATAAGCCGGAAAAGGGTGAGGCATATATAGATGATGCCCCAATATATGAAAATCCTAAGATTAAGGAAAATGTAGTTCTTGTGGCAGATGAATTATTCTTTCTGCCAGGTACGAATATGAATAAAATGGCAAAGCTGTATGCATCAATATATGAAAAGTTCGATTGGGAAAGATTTAATAAGCTTACAGAGCTTTTCGAGTTAAATCCAGCCAAGCCAATAGGTAATTTTTCTAAAGGAATGAAAAGACAGGCGGCTATTATACTGGCATTGTCTACAAGGGCAAAGTATATGTTCTTTGATGAGACATTTGACGGGCTTGACCCTGTTATGAGAAATCTTGTTAAAAAGCTTATATGCAATGATGTTATTGAATATAATGCAACTGTTATTGTGACTTCACATTCATTAAGGGAGCTTGAGGATATATGTGACCATCTTGCATTACTGCACAGAGGAGGTCTTGTACTTGACAGTGACGTGCTTGAATTAAAGACATCACAGTTTAAAATTCAGGTTGCATTCAGGAATGAATTCTCAAGAAGTACATTTGATGAATTTAACATAATAAGATACAGACAGGAAGGTTCTGTTGCCAATATGATTATTAATGGCGACAGGGATACAACTGTTGAGAAGCTTAGTAAGTTAAATCCGCTTGTTCTTGATGTGCTTCCGCTTACATTAGAAGAAGTATTTACTTATGAGATGGAAGCGTTAGGTTATGAATTTGATACAGCATTGGAGGTGGAACTTGATGGACAATACTAATAATAAAAATGTATTTAGTTTAAAGCTGTTCTGGCAGACAGTAATACAGTTAAAGGTGATTGGATTTATATCTTTAGCAGTTGTGGCATTTGTATCAGGATTTCCAATTATCATAAAAGGACTTAATATTAAAAAAATGATAAATGCCGCTAATGCTGCAGCAGAGAGTGGCACAGAAGTTATTAATATGTCATCGCCTTATACATCATTGGTGTCACCGATATCATCACAAGGAGTGCTGCTGATTGTTGTATTGGTTATAACACCGATACTTGCTCTTTATGCGTGGTCATTTCTTAATAAAAGAAGTACAAGTGATTTCTACCATTCACTTCCGTACAAAAGAAAGGCATTATTTATAAGTAAGTTCGCTGCAGTTACATTCTGGCAGGCAGTATCAATGCTGACAGCTTTTGTGGCAAGCTTTATAGGCTACCACATTTTTAGGAACTATTTTATAGTTGATTACGGTGTAACAATTCATATATATGTTGCAGAATTTATATGTGCACTTCTTTGCAGTGCGGCAATTGCACTAGCTTGTTCAATAACAGGAAATATATTCAGCAATATATGTGTGTCAGGACTTATAGTATTTCTTCCAAGATTTATTATACTGCTTGTCGCAATCACAGTTACAGGTTCAGTTGCTACAGCTACTATGGAATGTCCTGTGTGGATACTTGATAATTCTTATAATATGCTTACAGCACAGGTGCTTGGTGTGTTTGACTCGATATATAGTACATCGTCAAGTGTTTCACAGATGCTTTTGTCAATTGCATCTAATATGTATACACTGGTTCTTGCCATTATTTATATTGTTCTTGGCTGTGTGCTGTTTACTAAGAGAAAGAGTGAGACAGCAGGTAAGCCGGCACTTGGCTGGAAGTTACAGTTTGCAATAAGAACTGCAATCGGTTTTGTTATAAGTGTTCTTGGCGTTATGCTTTATATAAGGGAAAAGCGTGGCGGCTACAGTGGATATTTCCTTGAATATATAGTAGTTCCATTTGTGGTGGCTGCATTTGTTGTAATAATATATGAAGTCATATCAAGCAGGAAGCTTCACAGAATAATAAAAGCAATACCTTCAATTATTCTGGCATATGTTATTGCGGCAGTATTTGGAGTGATTGTTAATGCAGGAATTGGGCAGATGCTTTCGTATGTTCCAGATACTTCAAAGGTAAAGTATGTAAAGATGTCAATTGCAAACGACAATATGTCCTACAGGTATTCAAATGAAAATGATTATTTCGAGGATATAGTAAGCAGGCTTAAGATAACAAATGAAGAAGTTATAAAGCTTGTAGCAGACAGCATTGAGGATAATTTACAGAACATACAGGATATCAGCGCAGGCTATTATAATAATGGAAGAAAAAATGAAGAGTATGTAAAATATAATGTGTATATTAAAGACGGCATATTTGGAAGATACAGAAAAGTATTCATTAAGCAGTCAGAGGTTGTTAAGCTTGCTTCCAAGTTCGGGAATATGCAGGATATAAGTAAGGAATATAAGAACCTTCCAGCATTTGAAGATGCCAAGCTTACATTTATGGATAACATAATTACACAGGAAGCTGCCAAAGAAGTGTACGAAACTTTCATTAATGAAATTAACAGTATTCCATTTACACAGTATTATAGCTGTATTAATGATGTTTCATCAAGATACAGGGGTGGTATGCCATATATATACATTTCGTTTACAAGAAATGGAATACCATACTCAGCACAGGTATTATTAGGTGATAAGCTTCCTAAGACTTTAAATGCTTATTATAATGCAGTTAATAGGATTGCATCACAGAACATATCACAGACAAGTAATAAGCTTAAAAAGTATCTTGATAACTTTGAAAATATACGATTGAATAAATCGGACATTAATGATGACTTTACATTATATATATATTCAATAAAGGATGGCAGCTATTATTATGTGGACAGCAGTAATATATCAGATATGAATCTTATCAGTGAAATAAGAAAAGAACTTGACAATCCATTTGATAAGACCTTTGATACTGATAAGGTTGTATTATCAGTAAGCTATTATGATGAGGATACTTATAATAATGTTAAGTATTATATGCAGCTTAGTGATTATAGTACTTTAAAGTCGTTGGGATATTAATGTTTAACAATTATAATTAAAGAATGATACAATTATAAGAAAGCTATAATTAAATGGTAATTGGGCTGTTACACTAAATGGTGATTTGTATAATATGCAGGCAGAAGGCAGTATGCTTACAGCCGCATAATGTATAGATTGAGTTTAGTGTGACAGCTTTATTTTTATGTTATTGCAGGGAATGGTTATGTAGATAATGAATAAAAAATCGGAGTGGGATAAGACAGGAACGCGGCTGATTAGTAAAAAATACTGGACATATTAGTACAAAAGTAGTATATATAAAAGTATCAAAAAGCTACTTTTAATAAGAGGTATAGGTTTTATGAGTGAAATTAGCAATAATAATGAGTATATACCAAGAGCTGAAAGAAGAAATAAAGATGGGCTTACAGAAAAGGAGTTTCTTGAACAATATAATCCGGGACACTATGAAAGACCTAGTGTTACGGTTGATATGCTTCTTTTTGGCATGAGCAGGGATTTAAAATGTCTTAAAGTACTTCTTATAAAGCGTAATAATCATCCATATATAGATTGTTATGCACTTCCGGGAGGTTTTGTTAATATAACAGAATCAGCGTATACGGCAGCGTGCAGAGAGCTTGAAGAAGAAACAGGACTTAAAGATATATATATGGAACAGCTCTATACAATGAGCCAGCCGGACAGAGATCCAAGAATGAGGGTTATAGATATAGCGTATATGACACTTATTCCAATTGATGGAATTAAGCCGCAGGCTGGAGATGATGCGAGTGAAGCATTATGGTTTGATATAACATTTAATGATGAGATATTGACATTTGCTAATAAAGAAAAAAATATTACGATTAAATATTCGCTTAAGGAAAAGACATTTAAAAATGGCTGTATCAGCGTGAAGAGTTACATTCCGGAACTTATAAGTTATGAGGCGTTAGCATTTGACCACGCCCAGATTATCCTGGAGGGACTTATGAGATTAAGGAATAAGACACAATATAGTGATGTTGCATTTAATCTTATGCATAAGGAATTCACACTTCCAGATTTGCAGAGAGTGTACGAGATTATACTTGGAAAGCAGTTGTATAAGACAAGTTTTAAAAGAAGTATAAATGATAAAATAAAGTCCGTTAATAAAAAAGGTGTATCAATAACAGGCAATAAATTATCAGAGTTATATGTATACAGTAATGACAGTCAGGAGTAAGTGTAGCAGCACAGGAACGGAGGATTATTTATGAAATTAAATCCAATTATAGTAAGTCTTTTGGAAACAGATATGTACAAGTTCAGTATGGGACAGGCAATTTACCACCAGTTCTCTGATTATAAGACAACCTGGACATTTAAGTGCAGGAATAAAGATGTACATTTTACAGAAGAGATGGTAGAAGAAATCAGAGAGCAGATAAAGCATTTCTGTACTTTAAGATTTACAGAGGACGAGCTTGATTATCTTGAAAATGTTAAGTGGATGAAAGGAAGTTATGTTGATTTCTTAAGATTATGGCAGGCAAGATATGCTGATTTTAAGATTACAACTGATGCAGAATGTGGACTTAGCATAGAAACTTTTGGAACGTGGCTTAATACTTCATTATATGAGATACCAACACTTGCGATTGTCAATGAAGTGTATTTCAGAATGGCATATAATTATGATGAACTTCTTAAGAGCTTTAAGGAAAGATTAAGTGCCAAGGTTGCGGCACTTGAGGCCGATGAGGCTGATGAAGCACAAGGAAAGAATGTATACAGGCTTGGAAGCTTTAGTGAATTCGGACTTAGAAGAAGATTATCATCAGAGGCACAGGAACTTGCGGTTAAGACACTTGCAGAGGCTGACTATAATGGTAATTCTTTGTTCGTAGGAACAAGTAATGTATATCTTGCCAAGAAATATAATCTTACACCTGTTGGAACAATGGCACACGAGTGGATAATGTGTACAGGACAGGGCAACCATAAGCACAATCCGGCATATTCTAACTGGTATGCACTTGATGCCTGGGTAAGGGAATATGGAATTCTTAATGGTATTGCACTTACAGATGCGATAACAACAGACTGCTTCTTAAAGGATTTCCAGCTTACTTATGCAACACTTTTTGGAGGTGTAAGACATGACAGCGGCGACCCATACGAATGGGGAGATAAGATGATTAAGCATTATGAGAGTCTTGGGATAGATGCTGCTAATAAGACATTATTATTCAGTGACAGCCTTGACTTTGACAGGGCTGACAAGCTTTACAGATACTTTAATGCAAAAGCTAAGGTTGCATTTGGAATAGGAACATATATAAGTAATGATACAGATGTTCCGGCACTTAATATAGTAATGAAGACTACTAAATGTAATGGAATGGACGTTGCTAAGATTTCAGATAATCCGGGAAAGGGTATGTGCAAAAATCCAGAATATGTTGAATATCTCCAAAGATGCATAGACTGGAGGATGAATAACGACAGATAATAAGGCAGGTAACTGCAAATAAACATAAGAGAGAGGAAATATATGCAGTATACACTTAGTAATGATAATTTTGAGGTGATTGTAGATAGTAAGGGCTGTGAGATAGTATCAGTTATTAGAAAGAGCGATAATAAGCAGTATATATGGTCAGGACAGCCAGACATATGGAAAAGACATACACCAGTATTATTCCCGCTGGTTGGAAGGTATAAGAACGATACTTCAATATACGAGGGAAAAGAATATCATATGACACAGCATGGTTTTGCAAGAGATATGGAGTTTAGTCTTGTTATGAAGGATAATAGTGCCGTGGTAATGAAACTGGAGTCTGATGAGAACACTAAAGCTGTATATCCTTTTGACTTTGAGTTAAAGATAACACACAGACTGGCAGATAATAACGTCATAACTATATGGGAAGTTGTGAATAAGGATAATAAAGAGATGTATTTCAGCATTGGTGGACATCCGGCTTTTGTGTGTGGTGAAAATGCCATTGGAGCACAGGTAAGATTCGAAACCAAAGAGAATGGAATACAATACCATTTGTTATCAAAGGATGGACTTGTACAGCCAGATATCCATTATATGCCAATCACTAATAAAAATGTGACATTGACAGAGAATTTCTTTGATAAGGATGCTTATATTATTGAGAACAGCGACATAAAATGTGTAAGCCTTTGTAAAGATTGCAAACCGGTTGTTGAGGTTATATTTGATACACCGGTATTTGGATTGTGGTCATCAGCAGGAAAAGGAGTACCTTTTGTGTGCATAGAGCCTTGGTATGGACGTGCTGATGCAGTAGATTTTAACTGCAGGCTTACAGACAGGGAATGGGGAAATAAGCTTGCAGTTGGGAAAGTGTTCAGCGGTGGTTATAAGATGAGGTTTATGTAACTTTTAATCATTTAATTGTCGTCCGGTACTATCCATATGGAAGTTATCTTTTAAGATAAGCTGTGATATAGGAACAATCTCATACCCTTGCTGTTCAAGATTAGTAAGGACGGTATCGAGTGCATCAGCCGTGAATTTAGCACCGTTGTGCATAAGAATTATAGAGCCGTTGCCAAGTGCTTTGTGCGTGGTGACGGTTTTTATAATGCTTTCAACGCCGTAGTCCTTCCAGTCAAGAGAGTCAACGTCCCATTGTACAGGATAGTGGTTACAGCCATATATAGTATTAATTAGTTCAGAATTATAATCACCATAAGGAGGGCGGAACAGGAAACAGTTGTATCCTGTGAGTTCTTCTATTTTCTGGTGTACAGACATAATTTCCTCTTTCTGTGAGGCAGTATCAAGCTTACTCATCTGTTTGTGGTTCTCGCTGTGATTTCCAAGGTCGTGGCCGCGGCTGTATATCTCTTTAACCATATCAGGATAAGTTGATACCCAGCCTCCCGTCATAAAAAATGTAGTCTTTACATTATGTTTATCTAAAACGTCCAGTATCTGGATAGTATCGTCAGCACCCCACGCAGCATCAAAAGATATCGAAATCTGTTTCTTGTCAGTCTGCACGCAGTATATTGGCAGTGCTTTTTTTCCTGCCTGACAATCACCAGTTATATTACCTCCGCCAATTCCATTAATAACAGCCGAACTATTGGCATATGCACCGTGTTGTGTGAATATTGTCGTGTATATGTAAAAAAAAGTAGCAAGACTAAGAAGTATTATGGAAAGTAATACTGATAATTTGTAATGGCTGATCTTCATTGTAATCCTCATTTCTGTATGATACAGGCACTTATTGTTGGAATATTATATGTTAAAGTCAAAGTTAATATGACGGTTTACATTATTAGTTTTTGACAAAACAATGTATACAAGATAAAGGTAAATGTAGTATATTATCTGTATTGGCGTATTAGTTGAGGGTGCGTAAAATGTGCACTGGTGAATATTATAATAACGCTTATGCTTATCATTTAATCAGGAAAGGAACAGAGTGATATGGGAAAGTATACCAAGCAGGACATATTCAGAATGGTTGAGGAAGAAGATGTTGAATTTATCAGACTTCAGTTTACTGATATGTTCGGAGTTTTGAAAAATGTAGCTATTACATCAAGCCAGTTAGGAAAAGCACTTGATAACAAATGTATGTTTGATGGTTCTTCAGTAGAAGGATTTGTAAGAATTGAAGAGTCGGATATGTATCTTTATCCAGACTATGATACATTTGAGATATTCCCATGGAGACCACAGCAGGGCAAAGTTGCAAGGCTTATATGCGATGTGTATACACCTGATGGTAAGCCATTTGAAGGTGATCCACGCTGGATTCTTAAGAAAGTAATTAAAGAAGCTGAGGATATGGGATATGTATTCGAGGTAGGACCTGAATGTGAATTCTTCCTGTTCCACACAGATGATAACGGACTGCCAACAACACTTTCACACGAGAAAGCTGGATATTTTGATTTAGGTCCAACAGATTTAGGTGAAAATGTAAGACGAGATATGGTGCTTACACTTGAAGATATGGGCTTTGAAATAGAAGCTTCACATCATGAGGTTGCACCAGCACAGCACGAGATTGATTTTAAATATGATGAGGCGTTAAAGACAGCCGATAATATAATGACATTTAAGCTTACAGTAAAGACTATAGCTAAAAGACACGGACTTTATGCAACATTTATGCCAAAGCCAAAGTATGGAATTAATGGCTCAGGTATGCACGTTAATATGTCACTTGCCAAGGACGGAAAGAATATATTTGCTGATGAGAATGACACACTTGGTTTGTCAGAGGATGCATATCATTTTATAGCAGGACTTATGAAGCACGCAAAGGGTATGGCGGCACTTACTAATCCATTAGTCAATTCTTATAAGAGATTAGTTCCGGGTTATGAAGCTCCTGTATATATTGCGTGGTCAGTAACTAACAGAAGTCCGCTTATAAGAATTCCGGCTTCAAGAGGACAGTGTACAAGAGTTGAATTAAGAAATCCAGACCCATCAGCTAATCCATATCTTGTACTTGCAACCTGCCTTGCGGCTGGTCTTGATGGAATTAAGAATAAACTTGAGGTTCCAGCAAGTGTTGACTGTAATATATTTGAGATGACAGATGAAGAAAGAAAGCATGCGGCTATAGAGGTGCTTCCTGAAAGTCTTTATGATGCTGTCAGATATCTTAATGAGGATAAGTTCATATGTGATGTATTAGGAGAACATATTACATCTAAGTACACAGAGGCCAAGTTAAGAGAATGGAACGATTACAAGACACAGGTTACCCAGTGGGAACTTGATGAATACCTTTACAAATTTTAAAAACTGACTGTGATAAGAGGTTAGAATATGTCTACATTAATAGTTGCGTTTCCGAAAATAGAGGAGGCCAAGGCGGTTCGCAGTCTTTTAGTAAGAAGAGGTTATGATGTGGCAGTTCCCTGTACAAGCGGTGCTCAGGCTATCAATCAGGCAGATAATCTGTCAGACGGAATTATAATATGTGGTTATAAGCTGTCTGATAATATGTTGTATTCAGAACTATACGAATACAAGCCAAAGAGTTTTGAAATACTGCTTGTCGCGTCGCAGAATTTGTGGGAGGAATGTCACGACAGCAATGTTGTATGCGTTGCCATGCCGATTAAAGTTAATGATTTATTATCTACAATTGAGATTATGCAGCAATCACAGATTCGCCGCAGAAGAAAAGCTAGAACCACGCCAAGGCAGAGAAGCCCGGAGGAACAAAAGATAATAGATACTGCGAAGCATATGCTTATGGAAAAGAATAATATGACTGAGCAGGAAGCATTCCGTTATATACAAAAATGCAGTATGGACAGCGGTAATACTATGGTAGAATCGGCGACTATGGTTATGAGTATATTTACGGATGCGTAACACTAAAGATGGGTATTAAAGAAAGATATAGATGTAACAGATTGGTATTATTAATGAAAGATACTGATATATAATTTTATAGTAAGGTGATTGGAGGATATATGGTATTTACAAAAATGCACGGAGCAGGCAATGATTATGTATATGTTGACTGCACTAAAGAAGAATTAGATAATCCAAGTGAGGTTGCAATTAAGGTAAGTGACAGACATACAGGAATAGGCTCGGACGGACTTATCCTTATAAAGTCATCAGATAAGGCTGATTTCTTTATGGAAATGTACAATGCTGACGGCTCACAGGGAAAGATGTGCGGCAATGGTATACGTTGTGTCGGAAAGTATGTATATGATAATGGTCTTACAGATAAGACAACAGTAAAGATTGATACACTTGCTGGTATAAAGATACTCGAATTAAATATAGGTACAGACGGAAAGGTCGCAACAGCAAAGGTTAATATGGGATGTCCGGTTCTTGAAGCCGCAGATATTCCGATGGATATAAGTGCATTAAAGGATTATAAAGCTGTATACAAGGATATACTTTCTAACGCCAAGGATACAGGACTTAGCAAAGTTGCAGTAAAGGCACTTAGTGAAGTAACCAACGCCGTTGTAGCAGAAAAGATAGAAGTTAATGGCGGTATATATGAGATAACAGGCGTATCAATGGGTAATCCACACGGAATAGTGTATCTTGATAAAGATATTGATATAAAGAAGTTTGCAATTGAACAAATCGGACCTCATTTTGAAAGCCATATGGCATTTCCAGAAAGAGTTAATACTGAATTCATTCAGGTAGTTGATAGAAAAAATCTTAATATGAGAGTATGGGAGAGAGGCTCAGGGGAAACTCTTGCATGTGGTACTGGTGCTTGTGCAAGCCTTGTGGCGACAGTGCTTAATGGAATGTGTGATATTGATGCAACACTTCATCTTCTTGGCGGAGACCTTAATATAAGCTGGGATACAGAGTCAGGAAATGTGTATATGGAAGGTCCTGCAACAACAGTATTTACAGGTACAATAGAAATTTAGCAGATATTTAAGGAAGTGAGGAAAAGTATATGGATATGAAGGATTTTTTAAATGTTCTAGCTTCTAAAGAGCCGGTTCCTGGAGGAGGGGGAGCCTGCGGATATGTGGCAGCAGTAGGAATGGCATTGGGCAATATGGTGCTTTCTTTGACAACAGGAAAGAAAAAATATGCAGAAGTAGAAGAAGAAATGCAGGAATATCTGGAGCGCTTAAAAACCATGCAGCAGGAATTCTTACATTTATCCGACCGTGACGCAGAAGTATTCGCACCTCTAGCAGAATGCTACCGCCTGTCGTCTGCCACACCGGAAGAAAAAGAACACAAGGAAACGGTTATGGAAGAAAAGCTGTTAGATGCCAGCATGGTTCCAGTAGAGATCATGGAAAAATCACTGGAACTCTTAGAAATTTTAGACGTCCTGGCAGATAAAGGAAGCCGCATGGCAGTCAGCGATGTAGGCGTAGCTGTACAGTTTACCCGTACAGCGCTTCTTGGAGCTGTCATGAATGTATATATAAACACGAAATCCATAAAAAATCGTGAAAAAGCAGAAGAGATCAACCAGAAGGCAAAACGCATGATCAAGATCGGCACTTCCCAGGCAGATGAGATCTACGAAAAAGTCCTGGCACAGCTTATATAATCATAAAAGGAGAAAATTAACATGGAATTAATCAAAGGCGCACCTGTTTCCGCAAAGATCAAAGAAGAAGTAGGGGCAATGCTTGAAAAAATAAACGGACCGGCACCAAAGCTGGCTATCATTCGCGTAGGAGAAAATCCAGATGATATGTCCTATGAAAGAGGAGCTGT
>OKTM01000828.1_pt1 | contig 11709 bp, 8 predicted proteins | sample 1606401 | NCBI WGS metagenome assembly OKTM01 (sample SAMEA3879583, study PRJEB24766) | human gut metagenome | biome: human-associated habitat; feature: feces | place: USA | collected 1985/1987 | reverse complement strand
TTAAACCACATACTCCACCGCTTGTGCGGGCCCCCGTCAATTCCTTTGAGTTTCATCCTTGCGGACGTACTCCCCAGGCGGGGTACTTATTGCGTTAACTCCGGCACAGAAGGGGTCGATACCTCCTACACCTAGTACCCATCGTTTACGGCCAGGACTACCGGGGTATCTAATCCCGTTCGCTACCCTGGCTTTCGCATCTCAGCGTCAGACACAGTCCAGAAAGGCGCCTTCGCCACTGGTGTTCCTCCCAATATCTACGCATTTCACCGCTACACTGGGAATTCCCCTTTCCTCTCCTGCACTCAAGTCTTCCAGTATCCAGAGCCATACGGGGTTGAGCCCCGCATTTTCACTCCAGACTTAAAAAACCGCCTACATGCTCTTTACGCCCAATAATTCCGGACAACGCTCGCCACCTACGTATTACCGCGGCTGCTGGCACGTAGTTAGCCGTGGCTTATTCGTTTACTACCGTCATTACAAGTCATTATTCACAACCTGCACATTCGTCATAAACAAAAGAGCTTTACGGAACGAATTCCTTCATCACTCACGCGGCATTGCTCCGTCAGGCTTTCGCCCATTGCGGAAGATTCCCCACTGCTGCCTCCCGTAGGAGTCTGGGCCGTGTCTCAGTCCCAATGTGGCCGTTCATCCTCTCAGACCGGCTACTGATCATCGCCTTGGTAGGCCGTTACCCCACCAACTAGCTAATCAGACGCAGGCCCATCCTCTAGCGATAGCTTATAAATAGAGGCCATCTTTCACAGCATCCTCATGCGAGATTGCTGTCACATTCGGTATTAGCACCCCTTTCGGGATGTTGTCCCCATCTAGAGGGCAGGTTGCCCACGCGTTACTCACCCGTTCGCCACTAAGATTATCGAAATAATCTCCGTTCGACTTGCATGTGTTAGGCATGCCGCCAGCGTTCGTCCTGAGCCAGGATCAAACTCTCCAATAAAGTTTATTGAAGAACTAATCTAGCTCTTATTATTTAAAAAAGAAGTTATTTGACTTGGTCTTGCGCTTTCGCGCTCGACCCGCACATTCGCTTTTTTCTAGGTTTATGTTCAGTTTTCAAGGTTCACTCTGTTGCGTTTGTTCGCAACTTTGTTGTTTGTGTTTGTCGCTGTATCCCGGCGACTTGTATATAATACCACGTGGGCAAGGTAATGTCAACACCTTTTTTATAACTTTTTTAAGATTTTTTAGTGAAACACTTGGCATAGTGGGCAAATAAAGTATCATGTATACACGCTTTGAGGCCTCTGAAAAACTTCATAAATTTCTTTGAAAATCTACGAAAAATCCCCAAAAATACCTTGCAAAACGTCATTTTCCGGCAAAAATTCCTATAATCTTTTTTCGAAATTTCCTATCACCGATACATTTTCGTATTCAATAATAAAGATATTCGGATCACATTCTTCAAGCAAATGACGTAATTTCATCGACTCAACCTTCGAAACTACTGTTAAAAGCACATTGGTATCCTCACCGCTATAGGCACCTATGCCCTTAATTTTAGTTACACCGCGATGCACAGCAGCAAAAATAACCTCTTCTACCAAATCTATTTTAGTAATTACAATCATCGTTACCGTAATACTGGGTAAATAAGCCTTATCCAAAACAACGGAAGTAATTACGGCAAAGAAGATGGAGTAGACTGCTGCAGCAACATCATATAATAGAATACAGCTGCCAAAGACAAAGATATTAATAATATTGAAGACCTTGCCTACACTCATATTATGATACCGGTGCATCAGCAGCAGTCCCAGAATGCCCTCACCGCCGCCGCTGCCCTTGCTCATCAGCGTCATGCCGCAGCCCAGACCGCATAAAATACCGCCTGCCAGACAAGCCGTAATCGTATCAGGCAGATAATTATATTGCGCAACAGGTACAACGCTCAGCAACACGCTGTAGCTGGTGATGCAGACAGCTGATTTCACTAAGAAGTCCTTGCCGAACTTGCGTATAGCCAGCAGCATCAAGGGTATATTCAGGAGAAAATAGATAATGCCGATATAGTTATCGGTAACAAAGCTCAGTCCCAGGACGTTTCTCATAAAATATCCCAGCAGCTGTGCTATCCCTAAAAAGCCTCCATTATAAAGATTACATGGCAAAATGAACATATTAAAGCCGATGGAATATACAAGCGAGCCGCCTATAATAAGGCACAGGGCCTTCGGAGAAAGAAATTGTTTCAGATAGGTAACAGCCTTCATGCTACAGCCTCCTTTGCCGACTGACGGGGAAGGGGGTTGATTAATAACTACTATTATAATAACCTAAAATCTTCTGTTTGCGTATTAACCAAGTAAATAAAGCACTTTTTCCATACCAAAATAAGCAAAATGCTAAAGTCTTTACAATTTTTTCTGCTTATTTTTTGTAAATCAGGCAAAATCGTCATAATTTCGCCATATACTGCCTTTATAATAAAAACAACAAAGGTAAACAACCACTTTAAGAAAGAAGGTGCCAAATATGATGACAACATTAACCAAGTATATGAAGAAAACCACGGCAATTGCTATGGCTGCCATGGTGCTTTCTCTGCCGCTGGCAAGCGTAGCATCCGCTCACGAAAGGCACGATTCTCCGCCACCGCGTCATTCCGACCGCTATGACAGGCACGACCGTTACGACAAGTATGACCGTTATGACAGACACGACCGTTACGACAGACATGACCGCTACGACAAGCGTCATAAGAACGACAATTACGTAACGAAAAAGGACAGCAACAAAAAAGCTACCACCAGCTTCATCATCGGTGCTGTACTGGGTGCGGTAATTGCTAAAAATACCTAAATTAACATACTCCTTTCATACTCATTACTCATACACAAAAAGAGCTGCAGTTTTACACTACGCAGAGTAGTGCAACTGCAGCTCTTTCAATTTTTACTATATTATATGTAACAGAAGAATCTTCAGCTGATTACATATCACGGCTGGCGATAATATCTACACCCAGACCGAGAATATCCTTAACTACAACGTCGCCCGTTTTAATCGGAGCAGTAACCTTTACGCTACGCAGGAAGCGTGCACAGTCCATGATACGTTCCTTCGGCAGTACGTTAGCGGATACTACAGGCAGCAAAGGCAGCATACCGCCTTCTACAACAACAGTAGAGGTCAGCATGCGCTTCGGAGCAGTAACTTCATCGTTAGCATATTTAGCGCCACGCGGGCAGGTGTTGCCGGTAACATTGGTAACTGCACCATTTTCAATGGTAACAGTCATCTCACAGCCCATAGGGCACATAATGCAGTTCATAACACGAGTTTCAACAGCCATTTTATACCCTCCTTACAGCACCAGACCTACGGTAACTTCGTCACCGATCTGGGCAAATTTTGCAGCCGGAATTTCTACGGCAATCATTTCACTGGGCTTTGCTACAGGCAGAGGACGGCTCAGCAGAACGTTATCGCCGCTCTTAACCTCCAGCTTAACTTTGCGGTGCGGTGCAGCAACACGCATGAACAGCTTAACCTTCTCGTCAGCAGGGATTTCTGCAGGCATGGTCAGCTTCTGCGGTACGCAGGTACGTACGCCGTCAATAGCCTTTACGGTTACGGTACGGTTTTCGGTTGCCATTTTCTCCTGAGCCTTCAATGCAGCATATTTACCTGCGATTTCAGCTTCTTCTGATACAAAGTCAACCAGGTCATGTACGTGTACTACGTTGCCGGCAGCAAAGAAACCGTCTAAGCTGGTTTCACGATGCTGGTCAACAACCGGACCGTTGGTCAGCGGGTTCATTTCCAGATCAAGACCGCGGGACAGCTCGTTCTCAGGAATCAGACCTACAGACAGCAGTACGGTATCGCACTCGATATCAAATTCGGTACCCGGAATCGGAGTCATACGCTCGTCAACCTTAGCAACGGTGATACCGGTTACGCGCTCTTCACCATGAATAGCAACGATAGTGTGGGAGAGGTACAGAGGAATATCATAGTCGTTCAGGCATTGAACGATATTACGGGTAAGACCGTTGGAGAAGGGGCAGATTTCCAGGCAAGCCTGAACCTTGCAGCCTTCCAGGCTCATACGGCGGGCCATAATCAGGCCGATGTCGCCGCTGCCGAGGATAACAATTTTGTGACCTGGCAGATAGCCTTCCATATTAACCATGCGCTGAGCAGCACCGGCAGTGAATACGCCTGCGGGACGCTCGCCCGGAATACGGATAGCGCCACGGGTACGCTCACGGCAGCCCATGGTCAGGATAACAGTTTTGCCTTCCAGCTTCAGTAAGCCTTTTTCCGGATTAACAGCAATAACAGTTTTATTGTTTTGTACATCTAATACCATGGTATCAACCAGGGTTTCGATTTCAGGTTTATCAGCAACGAGCTCGATGCAGCGATGTGCATAGCCGGGGCCGGTCAGCTCTTCCTTGAAGTGATGCAGACCGAAGCCATTGTGAATGCACTGTTGCAGGATACCGCCGAGTTCGCGGTCACGTTCGATAACAACGATTTTTTTAGCACCATTCTGCCATGCGCTGTAAGCAGCAGACAGACCGGCAGGGCCACCGCCAACAATAATTACATCATATAATTGGTTCATTATTATTCCTCCCCGCCATCTGCAGAATATTTTTCGTAGAACATATTGGAATCAGTACGTTCTTTTAATACTTCAGGAACAGAAATGTTCAGCTCGCGTGCCAGAATCTGGGTAACACGCGGACCGCAGAAGCCACCCTGGCAACGGCCCATGCCTGCACGGGTACGGCGTTTTACACCGTCAACAGTGCGTGCGCCAACAGGAGAGTTGATTGCTTCTACAATTTCGCCCTCGGTAACAGTTTCGCAACGGCAGATTACGCGGCCGTACAGATTGTCTTCGGCAATCTTGGCAGCCTTTTCATCAGCAGTCATATAGTTGAATGCTTTATGCTTCGGCAGAGCAGCCTTGAAGTCAGCCTTCTTGGCAGCACCGCTTACACGGGCAATTTCGTTGGCAATCAGCTCACCTACAGCAGGAGCTGCAGTCAGACCGGGAGATTGCATGCCGGCAGCATTGTACAGGCCTTCAACCTTTTCGGAAGGACCGAGTACGAAGTCACCGGTGCTGGAAACAGCACGCAGGCCGGCAAATTCGGTAATAGCTGCGCCCATCGGCAGGTTCGGAATCAGCTTCTTGGCAGAAGCAATGATTTCATTCATGCCGGCAGTGGTAACAGCCTTATCTTCTTTGGAATCCTGCTCATTAGCGTTAGGACCGATGAAGGTGTTGCCGTGGGTAGTGGTGCAAACCAGAATACCCTTGGATTTTTTAGTCGGGGTGGGGAATACCACGCCGTAAACCAAGCTGCTGCAAGCAGTCTTATCAAACAGAATATATTCGCCCTTACGCGGAGTGATGGTGAAGGTATCATCACCGGCCAGCTTAGCGATTTCGTCAGCATAAACACCGGCAGCATTAACCACATATTTAGCAGCAATAGTGCCTTTATTGGTTTCTACACCGGTAATTTTGCCGTCTTCCTTAACGAAGCCCAGTACCTTGCAGTCGCGGATAACTTCTGCACCGTTTTGTACAGCGCATTGAGCGAAAGCAATAGCAGCACCGAACGGCCAGCATACGCCGGCACTCGGAGCCCACAGAGCACCCTTGACAGTGGTCAGGTTAGGCTCCTGCTCAAGAACTTCTTCTTTAGACAGGATTTGCAGGCCTTCAACGCCGTTCTTTTTACCGCGTTGCAGCAGCTCCTGCAGAGTCTGCATTTCCTCGTCGGTGGTTGCAGCAACCAGGGAACCGGTCCATTTAATATCCAGGTCCAGTTCGTTTTGCAGCTCGTGGTACAGAGCGTTGCCACGAACGTTGGTAATAGCTTTGAGGCTGCCTGTAGGAGCGTCAAAGCCAGCATGAAGAATTGCACTGTTAGCTTTAGTAGTGCCGATAGCGATGTCCGGCTCTTTTTCCAGCAGAACGCATTTCAGGTCATACTTGGAAAGCTCGCGCAATACAGCAGTACCTACAATGCCGCCACCAATAACGACTACATCAGCAGATTTTACAAATTCCATTCCGTCACTTCCTTGCTGAATTTTCTCATAAAAATACAATTAGATTTTATCACAAATCTGCAAAAAATAGAAGAGGGAAGCAAAAATAAAAAGTCCATAGTGGGACATGGTATGCCCCAAAGACATTTCCTTCATTATATACAAAAAAGCTGCTGCCATTTCAGCCTTACTATAAGCAAAACCTAAAATGGCAACAGCCTGAAATTCTATTCTCTCTTCTTCACAAACCATCTCAGCGGCAGCTTTTTCTCCAACCAGCCGATAAAGATATCCGAAAGCGGTGTCAGCAGAATCCAGCTTAAAACAAGCAGGACAAAAGAAACGGAGCCTACGAAAACATCGGTAAACCAATGCGCACCGCCCATAATACGGGGCAGTGAGAAAATAATAAATACAGCCATCGCTTTGATAAAAGCATCTTTGCCGATATATTTCCACATATACACAACAAATATCAACAGCATCATGCCATGGTCACCGGGGAAACTGCTGCCGGAGCGATCCTTGGCAGGCCAGCCGCTCAGCTGGCTAACCCAGTTTACATTATGATACAGCTGGTCAAAATAGACGGAAGCACTTACGCGGTCAATCGGCAGCAGCTTATCAAACTGCTTAATAATTACCGCGCTCACCAGCATCGCAACGCCTATACAGAACAGCCAACGCTTGCCCTCAACATTGCTTTTGCGATAATAGCTGTAAAAAATCGCCAGCATCGCCACAAAGGCAACCACATCAAAGGCACGCAGATTAACAAATGCCGTAAAATACGTAAATGCCGTTCCCTGCGCCAAATGTTTGTTAAAGAAATAAAAGACACTTTGGTCCAGCGCCAGCCATGGTCCGTGATAGCCGGCGGTGGGGGTGCTTGCCAGCCAGCTTCCCAAAAGCAGTGCTCCCAGGATATTACAGATAATTATCCAAATCAGGTTATTTTTCTTCATATAATCTCCTCGTATTTCAATATCCACTGTTCCTCAGATATCACCTAAAGTTCAGTTAACAAATTTACGTAAATATGATACCATATTCTTGAGGAATATATAAGTCTTTTATGGAGATTTTTACTGTCAGCTTCCAAAGGAGTGAGAATTATGCGCAAGCTGCTTTTACTGTTAACCTGCTTACTGATGTTCTGCTACAGCGCGCTGGCGCTCGCTGCAGATAAAACTAAGGCTGCCGATGATCCGGACGCAATCAAACCGATTGCAATCATCAGTGCTGCCGAAATGAATGAACGCTTGCAGACAGGCAATAGTGACGACCTGCTATATGTAAAAATCAAGGAAGACAGGGTAGAGGTTTACCATGGTCTGGCAGCAGACCGTTCACTGCGCAAGCAGCTGATTTTAACCATGCCCAATACTGAAATGCTGCGCTTATATACCAATAACAAGGCTACCTTTGCGCAGATGAACAAAATGCTCAGCGATTACGAAAGCTCCAACGCCAACTTCAACGGCTATAAGATTATCACCGATAAGGATACGCCGAAAAAGCTGGAAAACGGCGGTAAAATCTATCGCCTGTGGTTCATGAAGATTGAACGCGAAAAGCAAAGCCGCAGAGGTGGCTGGAACTTCCCGATCGGCATAGGTATCGGCATCGGCGGCGGCCATCACCATGGTCCCTGGATTGGAGTAGGGTGGTAAAAAATATACCTTATATAATGAAGAAAAGCACGGGTATCTGCCCGTGCTTTTTTGATGTATGTAAAGCTATAGACTTTTATCTATATCAATATATCGCTACATAAATATTAAAATGCAGGCTCAATGGTTCCTTTATATTTATCGGCAATAAACTTCTTCACAGCCTCAGACTGATAAGCCTTCACAAAAGCCTTATAAGCCTCTTTATCCTTATCCTTGTTGCGGGCAGCAATAATCATTACAGCCAGCGGCTCTTCCTTAGGCTCAAGGAAGATATTCTGCTTTTTAACATCCAAGCCACCGCTCATTACATAGTTCATGGTAATAGCCGCAGCATCAACATCAGCCAGACTGCGCGGCAGCTGTGCTGCCTCCAGCTCCTTAAATTTCAGATGCTTGGGATTATCGACAACATCCTTCGGTGTAGCCTTCATGCCAACGCCATCCTTCAATTTCAACAAGCCGGCACGCTGCAACAGCAGCAGACCGCGGCCGCCGTTTGTCGGGTCGTTAGGAATAGCAATCGTTGCACCGTCAGGAATATCCTTCACATCATGCACCTTATCGCTGTAAATGCCCATGCGCATTAAAATAGCGTTGCCGATGGGCACAAGGTTAGTCTTGTTAGTCTTGTTAAAGTTATCCAGGAAGGGCTTATGCTGATAGCTTACCAAATCCAGCTCGCCATCTGCCAAAGCTTTGTCCGGTGTAACATAATCAGAGAACTCCACAACCTGTACCTTCAGGCCACTTTTAGCCGCTTCCTTGGCTGCAGCCTCCACAACCTCGGCATGGGGACCGGCGGTAGCACCAACCTTAATCGTTGTTTGAGCCTGCTTGTCACCGCCGCCGCAGCCTGCTGCCGCCAATGCCACTACAGATAATGCAATAACCAATAATTTTTTAAACATAATTCATCGTCTCCTTTGCAAAACTAAAATAAAAAAAGCCTTCGTTTATCCATACCGCATTTTCATTATGCAGTAAGGGACGAAAGCAAACTTCGTGGTACCACCCAATTTCACTGCTACCTCACGATAGCAACCTTCTCAAGTACGCCGGACTAAGCCATTAATACTTCAGCACTGTAACGGGTGCACCCGGACTACCTAAACTTACGCTTCAGCCAATCAGCTCCAAGACCATCTTCGGCAAAGTCTCCTGCACTTCCTTGCACCAAACGGAAGCTCTCTGTGGCAGTACTCCTTGCGTACTCTTCTTTTCATCGCTCGTATATGAACTTGTGAGTAAAAATATACAACTTGTCAAAGCATCTGTCAACCAAAAACAGGAAAAATTTTTTCAAAGCCTAGTATTTTAGTAGATTTGTAAACGATGTTACACAATTCACTTACTTAGACAACTGCTATTTAGACATACACAGCAGAAATATTATTTTTTATTTTACATTTCTACATTATAGCGCCCCAAAATACAACAAAAACTGTAAAATTGCCTATTGACAAGCTAGGTTTAATCGTGTAAATTATCAAGCAACATCACACAAGCATTGCTTGTTGATTTTGTTTCACGAATAAAAATTTTGACAATATCATGCTAAACAGGTGAAAAGATTCCGGAGAAGAGAAAGCACAGCACCATGCATAAAAATGCTTCCGGCATTCCAGATGAAAAATCAAGCAGCTTTTCGCCTGACCTTGAAAGGAGAAGATGACACTATGGAATTTGCAACAAAATGTATTCACGAAATCGGTGCAGCTGACGCAACCGGCAGCGTTACCCCGGCAATTTATCTTTCCTCAACCTTCGCACACCCCAAGCTGGGGGACACCACAGGCTTTAATTATACACGTGAATCCAACCCTACGCGTGCACGCCTGGAGCAGCTTTTGGCAGCATTGGAGAACGGTGTCGACGCCTTAGCCTTTTCCTCCGGCATGGCTGCAGTTGATGCGGTTATGAATCTGTTCGCACCCGGCGACCACATTATCACCGGCAACGATCTCTACGGCGGCTCCTTCCGTCTGTTCCGCAACCTCAACGCCAAAAACGGCGTAGAGTTCACCTCTGTGCATACTTCTAAACTGGAAGAAATTAAAGCTGCCATTAAGCCCAATACCAAAGCTATCTTTTTGGAAACTCCGACCAACCCCACCATGGAAATCAGTGATTTGCGTGCTATCAGCAAAATAGCCCATGAAAATAATTTTTTGGTTATCGTCGACAATACCTTCCTGACACCATATTTTCAAAGACCGCTGGACCTTGGCGCTGATATCGTTATCCATAGCGGAACCAAATATCTTTGCGGCCACAACGATGTACTCGTAGGCTTTACCGTAGCCAAGGATCCCGTTATTGCCGATAAGCTGCGTCTGATTTATAAAACAACTGGTGCCTGTCTGGGAGCACTTGATGCCTGGCTCGTTATCCGCGGTATCAAAACCCTGCCGCTGCGCATGGAGCAGCACCAGAAAAACGCTTTTGCCATTGCCAAATGGCTGCAGGAGCAACCGCGTGTACAATACGTTTTATATCCCGGTCTGGAAAATCATCCCGGTTATGAAATCAACAAAGCGCAGACCACCGGCTTCGGCGGCATGATTTCCTTTGCTGTAGACAGTGCGGAAACAGCACGCCAAATTCTTGAGGGCGTCAAGCTCATCAAATTTGCCGAAAGTCTCGGCGGTACGGAAAGCCTGATAACCTATCCGATTCGCCAGACGCATACCGACCTTCCTGCCGAAGAATGTGCCGAAAATGGGATTACGGATTGTCTGCTGCGCTTCTCTACAGGCATTAAAGCAACCCAGGATCTGATTGACGATTTGGCACAGGCCTTTGCCGCAGTAGAATAATTTGTAAGAATAAAGTTTGGTGATACGTTATGACTAAATATGATTTTGACAAGATAATCGACAGACGCAATACAGCCTGCTTAAAATATGATTTCGCCATTCAGCGTGGCCGTCCGGCAGACGTTTTACCTTTTTGGGTAGCAGATATTGATTTCCCTATTGCCCGGGAAATACAGGAAGCACTTGTTGAACGCTGCCAGCATGCCATCTTCGGCTATAGCGAAAGCACAGAAGCATATTTTCACGCTGTCCGCGACTGGTATACTAAGCATTTTAACTGGAGCCCCAAAACAGAATGGCTCACCAAAACTCCCGGCATAGTTTTTGCCCTTGCTATGGCAGTAAAGGCCTTCACCCAAAAAGGTGAGGGCGTACTTGTACAGCAGCCGGTTTACTATCCTTTCAGCGAGGTTATCGAGGATAATGAGCGCAAACTGATTAATTCACCTCTTATTCTGAAAAACGGTCATTATGAAATAAACTTTGCCGATTTGGAAGAAAAAATCGTCGCTAACAATGTTAAGCTGATGCTTTTATGCTCACCGCATAACCCCGTAGGGCGTGTTTGGACACGCGCTGAGCTGCAAAAGGTTGGCGATATCTGCCTTAAGCATGGTGTAATTACCGTAAGTGATGAAATTCACGGTGATTTCGTCTGGGGAAATAACTATCAGATAGTTTTTGCCAGTTTAGGTGAGCAGTATGAGCAAAATTGCGTAATCTGCACTTCGCCCAGCAAAACCTTCAATATTGCCGGTCTGCAGGTATCCAATATCTTCATTCCCAACAAAAATTTACGTCGCCGCTTCCGCAAGCAGGTAGCGGCAGCAGGCTATAGCCAGGTAAATACCTTAGGCCTTGTAGCCTGCCAGGCAGCCTACACTTATGGCGATGATTGGCTGCAGCAGGCGAAGGCTTATATCGACGATAACATTAACTTCGTTGATGCTTATCTGAAGCAGAACCTGCCGCGGATTAAGCTGCTCCGGCCTGAGGGGACATATCTGATTTGGCTTGATTGCAGTGCCTTAGGCCTTACAGCTGCCGAACGTGAGCAGTGGCTCTGGCATAAAGCGCACCTCTGGCTCGATGGCGGTGGTATCTTCGGCAAAGAGGGAGAAGCCTTTGAACGTATCAACGTTGCCTGCCCTAGTGCGCTATTATTA